>JACCEB010127290.1_pt1 | contig 148322 bp, 132 predicted proteins | sample 7454761 | NCBI WGS metagenome assembly JACCEB01 (sample SAMN15323454, study PRJNA562643) | freshwater metagenome | isolation source: river surface water | place: USA:Blue River Watershed | collected 2017-08-18 | reverse complement strand
TAAAAGCCATCTCAGTTCAGATTGAGGGCTGCAACTCGCCCTCATGAAGTTGGAATTGCTAGTAATCGTAGATCAGCACGCTACGGTGAATACGTTCTCGGGTCTTGTACACACTGCCCGTCAAGCCATGGAAGTCGTTTCTACCTGAATAGAGTGAGCTAACCGCAAGGAGGTAGCTCTACACGGTAGGAATGGTGACTGGGGTTAAGTCGTAACAAGGTAGCCGTAGGGGAACCTGCGGCTGGATTACCTCCTTAATATCTGAACCATTTCTTCGGAAATAGGTTCTAAAAATGCAGAGCTATCGTCCTTTATTCAAGGAAAAGAAGCTATCGTCTTTATTTTTCTCTTTTGAAAAACGTGATTTTTTACGGTTTAAACAATCCCTCCTGATTCTTTAAACTTTCCTTACAAAACTAAAAAACTGACTAGATGCCGCATCTAATTATTGAGCATTCCGGTAACATCAAACGTAGATCTATTGCTGCTTTAGAAAATAAGATTCAGGAAATTATGCACATGCAAGAAGGAGACTTTGATGCTGATCAGTGTAAATGTCGCAGTTTCTCTTTTGATGAATATTTCGTTGGTCATAGTGATGAATCAGATAGTTCTTTTATTCATATTACGCTTAAAGTTTTAACTGGCAGATCGGTACAGGTGAGAAAGAATCTCTCGCAAAAGATTATGGAGTTTGTTCAAAGATTTTATGATGAATTAAAACTACCAACCAAGCGTTGTGACCTATCAGTAGATATTGTTGAAATGGAAAAAGAAACTTATCAAAAAGTTCGTGTTGAAAATTGATATTCTGAAAAAGGTTATAAAAACATCAGTTTATTTATCTGTTATAGCTTTGATGTTGGGAAATAATTTTTCTGACGCGCATGAAATTTATAACCACGGATATATAGGTAGGCCACAATTTGACATATTAGAAGCGGGTTTTTCGCTTTTTGATTCTAGTGGTAAATGTAAATATTACTTCAACGACGTTCACTTCCATCCAAAAAATTTTATAATGCGTGGTGATTCACTATCTAAGATTTACGTTGATAGTGAAAAAAATTGCGTAAAAAAAGTTTTGCTAAACTCACTGCCACCTCTAGAGCATTGGGAAGGAACAACCCAAACAAGACCAACTTACTACACGCACCATAAATCAAAATTTTATAGTAATAGTGTTTCTGATATTCCGACTTTTGAAGAATATCGTAAGCTATCCAATGCAGAAAAATCGAAATTTATTTTTCTCCTTAACGGATTTTTACATTTCGATATGAGTTCGATAGATGCAGTTAAATCAACTCTTACAATCTATAAAGATTTACCAATAGTTGGATTTGGTGAAATTTTTGGTGAACATTACATCATGTCAGATCAAATGAATCCGCCATCAAAAATTGATTCTAGAGCGATGGATCAAATTTACGAATTGGCCGGAAAAAATAAGATGGTAGTTATGATTCATAATAACCTATCAAACCGCTCTTTTAAAGGTGCAACTCCTACGATATATCGTAAAGATACGGAGAATGTCTTGAAGCGTCACAGAAATACAAAATTTATTTTACCACATGCCGGAGTGATGAGAAACATTGTGATCGAAGATTTAACCTCCGTGATTGCCGACATGTTGAATAGGAATAAAAATCTCTATATAGATCTCTCATTTATTTTGCTAGAGAACTACATAATGCCTAAAGTACAAGTTGAATCAGAGTGGGTTGAGCTGATAAAAAAATATCCTGATCGTTTTATGATTGGTACCGATTATTTGGGTAGTTATGGTGATTTTTACGAAATTAAAAAATTCATTCCGTTGCTTGATGCTCTTGATGTTGTAACTGCTAATAAACTTGCGAGCGGTAATTTTGAGGCGCTGATTCAAGCTCGCTCTTATTTAGGTAAGTATTATGTTTGGTAAAAATAAAATCATGAAACCAGAAATTCATTCTGGTGATAATCTCGATATTCAAGAAATATTTCCGACTTTACAGGGAGAAGGGCCATATGCTGGTCATCCATCGGTTTTTATTCGTCTTGGTGGATGTAATTTGGCATGTGATTTTTGTGATACTGAATTCGAAACTTATAAAAATTTTTCGCTCACAGAAATTTTAAATGAAGTGCAAAAATTAGCGAAAAATTCTGCCGGAGAAATTGTTCGCAAATTAGTTGTAATTACTGGTGGAGAGCCTTTACGTCAGCCAATTGAGAAGCTTTGTAGTGAATTAGTAAAACTAAATTTCCTTGTGCAAATAGAAACTAACGGAACTTTATTTCGTGAGTTGCCTGAAGAAATCAAAATTATTTGTTCGCCAAAATCATCTAATGGAAAATATTATGCAATCAGGATAGATCTGCTTCCACGTATAAACGCCTTTAAATTTATAGTTTCAAAAACTCATCAAGATTACCAAAATATTATGGAAGTTGGTCAGTCAAAATTTGCAATTCCAGTTTATGTGCAGCCGATGGATGAATATGATGAAGCTAAGAACCGTGGTAATTTACAACATGCGCTGAAATTATGTGAAGAAAATGGTCATCTACTTTCCTTACAACTCCACAAAACTTTAGGGCTTAAATAACACTATAATTCTTACTATCCTTTTGTTTTACCTTGGGGTTTTGATAATGGATCGTGAATTTTTGGCTGTAAGTTTGATAGTGATGGTTTTTTACTGCTCTCAGTTTCGGGAGTTGAACTGGCGAAAGACTGCTCATTAGAATTTACCAGCATTTCCCCCAATGTTTCACCGATGTTGTACAGCGACATAGCTGAACTTACGACTGATTGACCAGTTTCTTGCGGCAGCATTTGAATAATTTTTAATGTTTCCGCAACATCATCCACAACATCAATTCCGGAACCTAAGTTTTCGGAAAGCTGCACAAAATATTCATCAACTTGATGTGCTAAATCTCTGCGAGGATTTTGATTACTGGTTAAAATTTTTTGCAGCGGATTTTTTGCAAATGAATTACTAAAATTTTCATATATTGTTTCGAGTGTTTTTCCTGCATCAGCTCCAGTTGCAACGGTTGTTGAGGTTGTGGTTGAGAGAATAGTTCGTGCAACCGCGCCAACAAATAAGATAGGAAAATTACCATGTCTTAGGTGTTTTAAACTATCTTTCATAATCTGACGTGCTGTTAATTCGCCGGAGCTGAGTTTAGTTACTAAGCTGTCGAAAGGAGTGGTTAAGCAAGCGAACCCCGCACGAAAAATCATGGTTGAAGCTAACTCCGCCTGTTTTGAATCAAGACCAAGTTTTTCAAATAGTTCTGCATTTTCGTGGGCAAATTTCTTTCCTAGAGGTGCGGCGCCAACTGAGGCAGCACAGAACGCGGTGTTGCGGCAAAGCAACATAAGGGTTCGCATAGGAAAGTTAGAATTGAAAATTTTTTGACGATTTTCCAAGTTTTGCCATTCGCTCTCTCCAAAATGGCGGGTTGGCTCGTAAGTAATTGCTGATTTAAGAAATTCTTCGCGCTTGATCTTGCTGAGATCGACAGCCATAGGAAACAATCTAGAATTGGCGGCGTTAAATTTTTCTCGAGGTTCCATTAAAGAGCCGACAACTGTTTCGATTAATGAATTGATCGCTAAGCGCGATGTAGTTGGTAATGCGTATTCTCTGGCAACCTCTTGAGAAACCACAGCTGGCAGCATTGAGGCGGAAAATCTTCTTTTCATAATTCTCCAGCTTTGCTGAAGTTGAGCTAGAGCAGGGCTGGTAATCGATTCTTTTATTCCTTGTGGATAGGGAGTATCGTTGCTTACTTTCTTAGCGCCGACATTGATTGCAGTAGTAATGATGGGTTGTGCGACCATTGAAACTGCAATAGTTCCAAGTAGTGTAACCAATGGTTCAGGATTGAGATCTTTGAAAAATTTCGGCATGTATGAGTAAAAAGTTAAAACCTGAGGTTGTGTAGAACTTTGTTTAGGTAAAGTTAAATGGTCAAGATTTGAATTTCACAAAATAAAAATGCCCTTTGTCTTCCACAACAAAGGGCATTTTGTTTCGTAATCTATAACTTCTTAGATTTTACAACGGTAAATTATCGTGTTTTTTCCAAGGTTTTTTGACGTCCTTGTTTTTCAAAATTTGCAACGATTTGCAAATTCTTTTACGGGTATTTTGCGGACGAATTACTTCATCGATGAAACCGCGGGAAGCGGCAACAAATGGTGAAGCGAATTTTTCACGATACTCAGCAACTTTAGCCGCTTTGCTTTCTGGATTTTTAGCTTCTTCGCGGAAGATAATTTCAACTGCGCCTTCAGGACCCATTACTGCAATTTCAGCATTAGCCCAAGCGTAATTCACATCACCACGTAAATGTTTTGAGTTCATTACGATATATGCGCCGCCGTAGGCTTTACGGGCAATGACAGTAATTTTTGGAACTGTCGCTTCAGCATAAGCGTAAAGTAATTTCGCACCGTGACGAATGATACCGCTATGTTCTTGATCGCAACCTGGTAAGAAACCAGGAACGTCAACGAAAGTTACGATTGGAATATTGAAAGCATCACAGAAACGAATAAAACGCGCTGCCTTTTCAGAAGCTTTAATATCTAAACAACCAGCCAAATTCATTGGTTGGTTGGCGACGATACCAACAGTTTCGCCTTCTAAACGACCGAAGCCGATCAAAATATTTTTAGCATAATTTGGCTGAATTTCGAAGAAGTCACCTTCGTCCAAAATTTTCTCAACCAATTCCGCCATATCGTAAGGTTGATTTGGATTTTCTGGAATCAAAGTGTTCAGAGAAACATCAACGCGATCAGCTTCGTCATCAGTTGGAATTTGTGGAACTTGTTCTTGGTTTGAAAGTGGTAAGAAGTTGATCAAGCGACGAGTTTGTAGCAAAGCTTCGATGTCGCTTTTGTATGTTAAATGAGCAACACCACTTTTTGCGCCATGAACTGAAGCTCCGCCTAAATCTTCTTGGGATACAGTTTCGTGCGTAACTGTTTTAACTACTTCTGGACCAGTTACGAACATGTAAGAAGAATTTTCGACCATCACAGTAAAGTCGGTCAAAGCTGGAGAATAAACTGCACCACCAGCACACGGTCCCATGATTAGAGAGATTTGCGGGATCACGCCAGAAGCGTCAACGTTGCGTTGAAAAATTTCACCATAACCACCAAGAGAATCTACGCCTTCTTGAATACGCGCTCCACCTGAGTCGTTGATGCCAACAACTGGTGCGCCAACTTGCATAGCTTTATCTAAAACTTGGCAGATTTTTTTAGCATGAGCTTCACCTAAAGATCCGCCCATAACTGTGAAATCTTGGCTATAAACAAAAACTAAACGACCGTTGATAGTGCCTTGCCCAGTAATTACACCATCTCCTGGATGTTTTTTGTCTTCCATGTCGAAATCAGAACAACGATGTTCAACATAAAGACCGTATTCTTCAAAAGAATCGGCATCAAGCAACACTTCAATTCTTTCGCGGGCAGTTAATTTGCCTTTAGAATGTTGAAGATCGATCTTCTTTTGACCGCCACCCATGCGGGCTTCTTCGCGTTTAGAATTTAGCTTTTGAATATTTGGAGAGCGCATATTTCTGTATTATTAATTCTAGAATAGATTCTTGAGCAAGGCGATTAATGCCTTAAAAGGCTAGTTGATTTTTGCGATGATAGTTTCGCCGCCAATCATAGTTTGGCCAACCAAAGATTTAATTTCGACATTGTCCGGGAAGTAAAGGTCAGCGCGAGAACCAAAACGAATGATACCATAACGATCACCAGCTTTAACTTCTTGTCCTTCTTTGGCTTCGGAAACAATGCGACGAGCAACTAATCCAGCAACTTGTACACAGATGATTTCAGTCCCATCAGCAGTTTTGATGATTAAAGAATTTCTTTCGTTCTCTGAGCTAGCATTAGCGTCGTTGGCGCTCAAGAATTTTCCTGGTTTGTAACTAACTTTAGTGATTTTTCCAGCAACTGGAACGCGGTTTACGTGAACGTTAAATACGTTAAGGAAAACGCTCATTTTAGTAAATTTTTTGTCACCAAGATTAAGATCATCAGGAGCGGAAACGCCTTTTTCGATCAAAGTAACAACGCCGTCAGCTGGGCTGATAACAGCTTTTTCTTCATTCGGGATAACTCTTTCTGGGTCACGGAAAAAGAAGATGCACCACAAAGTTAAAACAAGACCGATTAAACCAAGTTTGCTGCTGAGCAATGCGAAAACAATTGTGGTCAAAGCGAAGATCAAAATAAATCTGTAGCCTTCCTTATGAATTGGAAAAGAAGCCATTTTTACAGCGTCAAGGAAATGTTGCATTTTGTTTGAATTATTTAGTTATTAAAATTGTTAATGCCGAAAATAGCCGTTTGGGCTATTTTCTCTATTCTTCGTTCGCTTTTTGCCAAACTTTGTCGAGTTCTTTGATCGAGATTTTTTTCTTTTCGATGGAATCTTGAGATAAGATGAAGTCGATAGTTTTTTCTTCGATGATAGAACCTTTCAATTGTTGGACTGCAGCAGCATTTTTCTGGTAATATTCCATTACAGCCTTTTCTTGTCCGGCGAAGCGTGATAAGATTTTGCCAAGTTCTTTATTTAAATCGTCGTTAGTAACTTCGATTTTGTGTTTTTGAGCCATTTCGCTTAAGATGATACCACAACGGATCATGCGTTGAGCTAGTTCACGTTTCTTAGATTTTTCTTTTTCTTTCTCTTTATCGTTTTTGAATTTTTCTGGATTAGTTTTTAACTCTTCTTCAACTTCAGCCCAGATGTTGTTAAGCTGCTCTTCAACCAATCCTTCTGGTAATTCGAAATCGTATTTTTTATTAGCGAAATCAAAAAACTCTTTTTTGAATAAATTACGGCTGATGTTTTCGTAGTTGCCTTCAACTTGTTTTTTAACTTCTTCTTCAAGCTTAGCTTTGTTTTCCATTCCGAAAGTATTTTTCACGAATTCATCGTTAACTTCTGGAGATTTTGCAGTTAAAACTTTGTTAACGGTAACATCGAATTCTGCTGCTTTGCCGGCATATTCCGCTTTGTGATACTCTTTAGGGAATTTCACTTTTACGGTAACTTTATCGCCAGCTTTTTTGCCAACTAACTGATCTTCGAAATTGTCGATAAAGCTTTTGCTTCCAAGTTCCAATTGATAGCCTTTTGCAGCTCCGCCTTCAAATTCAACCTTGTCGATTTTGCCAACGTAATCGATGTTTACTGAATCTCCAGACTTAGCTTTGTAAGCAGTATCTTTCTCATCCCAAGTGCGGTAGAATTTCAACAATTTGCTAAGTGCTTCATCAACGTCAGCCGCAGAAACTTCTGCTTCTCTTTTTACAACCTTTGCTTTAGCTAACTCGATTTCAGGAACTGATGGATAGAGTTCGATAGAAGCTGTGAACTCTATGTCTTTACCGCTTTCAAAAGATTTGAGATCAATTTTTGGAGGCATCGCTGGTTTGAAATTATTGTCTTTAACAATTTTTTTCAAAGTTTCAGAAATGATTTTGTCAGCCTCGTCAGCCATGATTGATTGGCCGTATTTTTGTTTGATAACATCATCAGGAACTTGTCCTTTTCGGAAACCTTTTAACGACAAATTGCCTTTAATTTTGTTAACATTTTCATCGATTTTTTGATCAATCATTTTTTGAGGAATGATGATTTGATAATCTTTTTTTAGTTTTTTGTCTGAAGTGTTTTTAATTATTACGTCCATGCGAGAAGCCTTGATAATGTAGGTTAAAATGGATTATGGGAAAAATCTGAAGAGTAATTTACTGCAACTATTTATCGCGGTGAATTTATGCAAATATTCTAAATTAAAAAAGCTAAAAATAGCAATCAGATTTCTTTAAATTTTGTGAAAAATTTTTACGGATTTTTTTACGGATTTTGCAGATTTTTTTCTGCAATTTTTAAGTAAAGATGAGGTGATTCTGTGAGAGGGGGGTGGTGCGGACGGAGGGACTTGAACCCACATGCCGTGAGGCGCTAGATCCTAAGTCTAGTGCGTCTGCCAATTTCGCCACGTCCGCATAAGTAAAAAAATGCTGAAGATTTTTTTTAGGAATAAATCAAATTAATTCTGGCGAAAGTGGTTCCGCCAAAATTAATAAAATTTGGTCTTTTTGATTGATTTGGCAATCAATCAAAAATTTTGAAACTTTGTACTAGTTTGCAGCGATCGGATTAACGTCGATGAAAATTCTGTTTTTACGAGAACTTTTTACGAAGGTCACAATACCAGCAATTTTAGCAAAGATTGTGTGATCTTTACCCATTCCAACATTTTTACCAGGATGCCATTTTGTTCCTCTTTGACGAACAATGATGTTACCTGCTTCAACGGTTTGAGAACCGTATTTTTTAACTCCTAATCTTCTACCCGCCGAATCGCGACCGTTTCGTGAACTACCGCCGGCTTTCTTGGTGGCCATGGTTACTCCGTAATTTGATTAAACAACTCAACCAACATAAAGGCTGAAAGTTGCCGTACATATAATTTAATTAAAACTTAACTAAGCTTTAATCGACAAGATCTTGATCTCAGTATGAAACTGACGATGACCTTGTTTTCTGCGTGAATTTTGTCTTCTTCTTTTTTTGAAGATGATTACTTTTTTACCTTTGTAAGTTTTTACGATTTCAGCTTCAACTTGCGCGCCTTGAATTAGCGGGCTGCCAAATTTGGCTTCAGAGCTGTCATTTTGAAAAAACAAAACGTCGTTCAAAGTAACTTTTGAACCAACTTCACCTTCAATTTTTTCAACAGTAATTCTGTCATTTGGCGCAACGCGATATTGCTTGCCACCAGTTTGAATGATTGCGAACATTGTGATTTTAAATAAATTGGAATGTCAGAAATAAGCAGCCTAGAGCATCAAAAACTAGAGCATCAAAAACCAATCTGACAAAGAGGCGCGGCAAACTAGAGATCAAAGATTTTTTGTCAAGCTCTCATTTTTAAAAAGATTTAGGACTTATGATTTAAGATTTAGAATTTATTAATTTGCATAATCGCTAATTTTAAATTTCTGTTCATGACCAAATTATTTGAAGCCAAAAAACGTCTTTATCCCCAATCGGTAAAAGGAAAGTTTCGTAAGATAAAATCGATCTTAAATCCGATCTTTTTAGCTATTTATTTATTCACTCCATTCTTGCGATTTGATCGTGGAATTGGTGCGCCAAATCAGGCGATCTTATTTAATTTTTCCGATTCGAAAATTTATTTTTTTGGTCTCGAAATTTGGCCACAAGAAACAGTTTATTTAGCGGCGATCCTGATCATTGCAGCAATTGCCTTATTCTTTGTTACCTCGCTTTTCGGTCGAGTTTGGTGTGGATATGCATGTTTCCAAACAGTCTGGACTGACATTTTTATTGCCATAGAAAGATTTTTTCAGGGTGACCGTAATGACAGAATTATTTTAGATCGTCGTAATAATTTTGAAAAAATTTGGCGTAAAGGTTTGACGCACTTTTCTTGGATTATTGCCTCTATAATTACTGGATTGGGATTCGTGTGTTATTTCAACGACGCTTTTGAGCTCTTCAGAAATTTTGCTGCCTTGCAATTTGATTTTACAGTTGTCGGTTGGATTGCTGGAATCGCCACTTCAACTTATATTATGGCAGGTTTTGCCCGCGAACATGTTTGTACTTATATGTGTCCTTATTCGCGTTTTCAGTCGGCAATGTTTGATGAAAATACTCTAATTATTACTTACGATGAAAAGCGTGGGGAACCTCGTGGCAAAATGAAGCAACGCGAAAATCTTCCAGCGGCGCGCGGTGATTGTATAGATTGTAAATTATGTGTGGTTGTCTGCCCAACAGGAATTGACATTCGCAACGGTTTGCAGATGGAATGTATCGCCTGTGGTCTTTGTGTCGATGCCTGTGACGGTGTGATGGAAAAAATTGGCAAACCCAAAGGCTTAATTCGTTACGATACTGAAAAAAATTTACTCAATCCAGCACCACAAAATCGCTTCAAATTTTTCCGTCCGCGTACTTTTGTTTATGGTGCAATATTGTTAGTGGTATCAAGTTTGTTGATTTTCAACCTATCAACAAAATCACTCTTAGAGGTCGATGCAATTCCAGATCGCAATCCTTTATTTGTGAAGCTTTCTGATGGATCAGTTCGTAATGGATATACTTTGAAAATTATGAATAAAACGCACGAACAAAAGAATTTTGAAATCAGTGCGGTAAGTCCAAAAGAAGCGCAGATCAAGTTTCAATCTTTTGACGGTAGCGATACTAATAATGTATCGGTTGATCGTGATTCGGTGACGACAGTAAAAATATTCGTAATTTTACCTAAAGAATTTTTGGCTAAAAATTCGGAAGGTCGCGATTTTATTGATTTGTTGATTAAAGATAAATCTGGAGCTGAAGAGAAAAAAATTCAGGCGGTGTTTATTAGTTCAAACTAGAAATTGGCTTTGATCCATTTGCCATCTTCTTTTTTGTAAGAGTTAAATTTACTGGCGATTTTTTTGTAATTTGTTGCGGCCTTTTTGGCACTTTCGACATTCAACACGTCATAAAAATAAAAGATGCGAGAAAAATTGGAGAGAAATTTTTCCGTTACTTCTTCGCTCAAAACTAAATAATCAGCTTTGTTAGCGTTTTCTTCTTTATTCGAAATCACGATTGGTTGGCGTTCCATGACAAAATTTTTGTCTGAAATCAAAACGTGCGGAATAAATTTATTTTTACCGTAACTCCACAAACCATCATCAATCTCTTTAGTTTGGGCTGCATCACGGGAAAAAATCAGGGCTTTTTTATTTTCTTCCAAAATTTTCAACATGAGAGGAGCTATTGATTTCACAAGGCTCTCGTCACATTGATAAAAATTAATTTCCATTTATTTTTCGAATAAAATTTAGCGAATAATCAGCTTTAAAGCTAAAGAAGGTCGTGAAATTCTTTTAGTACATCTTCATACATTTCACGTTTAAAGGACACGATTGATTCAACAATATCATGTTTTCCTACCCATTTCCACTCTGAAAATTCTGGATCTTCAGTTTTGATGTTAATCGCAGATTCATCGCCAACAAATTCAATCAAATACCATCTTTGTTTTTGCCCCAAATATTTGCCGCCCCAGAATTTCTTCTGTAACTTGTAAGGCAAGTTATAGTAGTAATGAATCTCGCTTTTACGCAAAATACGCACGCTTTCTTTGGAAATTCCGGTTTCTTCTTTTAGTTCACGCAACATCGCTGAATCTTCATCTTCGCCAGCATCAAGACCGCCTTGTGGCATTTGCCAAGCGTCGGAATGATTATCAATTCTTTTGCCGACGAAAATTTTTTTGTCGGAGTTGATGATCATAATGCCAACGCCGCTGCGATAAAGATAGTCTGGCTTATCGCCGTTTTTTTCTAAAAGATCGGTGGAATTCATTGGTATGAGAATTTGACTTATTTGCGCTCTAAACGTAAGTTTCTGAAAGTAAAAAGGATCAGGGAAAAATCAAACTCTAAGTAGTTACATTCGAAAAATTCCCCAGAAATCTCTCAGAAATTTTTATTCTAACTCATTTCTTCCCATGAAATATATTTCTACTCGCGGCAAAGCTCCGGCTCTTTCTTTTGAAGATGTTGTATTGCAAGGATTAGCATCAGATGGCGGTTTATATGTTCCAGAATTTTTGCCAAAATTTGACAGCGCGAAAATTGCCCAAATGCGTAACATGACTTACGAAGAAATATTTTTCGAAGTTACTGAACATTTCGTTGTCGGCGAAATTGATTCTGAAACTTACAAAAAAATTATCGCAAAATCTTACAAAAATTTTTCGCACAGCGCTATTGCTCCGCTTAAACAATTAAGTCAGAACGAATTTTTACTCGAACTTTTTCACGGCCCAACTTTGGCGTTCAAAGATTTTGCGCTACAATTTTTAGGAAATTTACTCGATTATTTACTGACAAAACGTGACGAAAAAATCGTCATTATTGGTGCAACTTCTGGCGATACCGGATCGGCCGCAATCCAAGGTTGTAAAGCTTGCGAGAATGCAACGATTTTTATTTTACATCCGCATAATCGTGTTTCAGAAGTGCAAAGAAAACAGATGACTACGGTTTTAGCGGATAACGTTTTCAATATTGCTCTTGAAGGAAATTTTGATGATTGCCAAGCCATGGTCAAAAAAATGTTTGGCGATCAGAAATTCTTGAACGGCAAAAGAATGGTGGCGGTAAATTCGATCAACTTTGCTCGAATTATGGCGCAAATAGTTTATTATTTCTACGCTGCTTCAAGACTTGGTGTTAACGAAAAAACTCCAATCTCATTCTCAGTTCCAACCGGAAATTTTGGCGATATTTATGCCGGATATTTGGCGAAAAAAATGGGTTTGAATATCGCAAAATTAATTGTTGCGACTAACTCAAATGACATTTTGCACCGCTTTATGCAAAATAATGATTATAGTCGCGCCGATGCGAAAGACACGATCTCTCCAAGTATGAATATTCAAGTTTCCAGCAACTTCGAACGTTTACTTTTTGATGCTTATAAAGAAGAAAAATCAGAAGAAAAGTTGGCAGAATTAATGAAAGAATTTGAACGCGTCGGAAGTCTGAAAGCTGATGCCGAAGTGTTGAAAAAAATCAAAATAGATTTCGATTCTTACGCTTTTAGCGATGATGAAACTTTGACAAAAATTGGCGAAATATTTCATAGAACTGGTGAAGTACTTGATCCGCATAGCGCTATTGGCGTTGCTGCTAGTAATGAATTTGTTAAAAATAAATCTTACGATGGTGAATTAGTAGTAACTCTGGCAACCGCACATCCAGCGAAATTCCCGGAATCGGTAATCGAAGCAACTGGCAAAACTCCTGAGTTACCAAGCTTTATGAGTGATTTATTTTCCACTACCGAACGTATGGAAATCATCATTAATAATGTTGATAGTGTGAAAAAATTTATCTCAGAAAAAATCCAAAACTGATCTAAATGGCTCCGACAATTGGTTTCGCATTATTACTTTTAGTTTTCTCGATCAGTATCTTTTTGCCAGTTTTTAGTTATATTTCGTTTAAGAAAAACGAGATATCGCAATTAGAACAGATCGCAAAAGTTTTAACTTCGCTGATTTTTTTAAGCGCAATCGGAACTCAGATTGCGCTAATAATTTCTTACATAAATTCTGATTTTTCTGTTCAAAACGTTTACCAAAATTCCCATCATTTAAAACCGCTAATTTATAAAATTTCGGGAAGTTGGGGAAATCACGAAGGTTCGATGTTGCTCCTGATTTCAGTACTTTGTGGCTATAGTTTAGCTTTCGTTTTTTTAAGCAAAATTGCGCCGCAAAAAAAAGTTATTATCGCTTCAACTCAAAGTTTAATTATCGCTGCTTTTTCATCTTTTAGTGCTTTTGCTTCTAACCCATTTGCACGAATTTTTCCTATACCTTCAGAAGGTCTTGGCTTAAATCCAGTTTTGCAGGATGTAGGACTCGCTATGCATCCGCCAATGCTTTACACCGGATATGTCGGATTTTCTCTGATTTTTTCTTTCGCAATTGCCGGACTTTTACTTGAAAAGATTGATGAAGATTTCGCCGCGCGATTGAAAAGTTGGCTGTTTTTTTCGTACGGATTTCTGACTTTGGGAATTGGCTTGGGATCTTGGTGGGCTTATCGCGAACTCGGTTGGGGTGGATATTGGTTTTGGGATCCGGTAGAAAATGTTTCGCTCATGCCTTGGATTGCTGCGACGGCATTAATTCATTGTGTAAAATTTTTAGAGAAAAAAGAAATCTTCAAAAAATGGACGGCATTTTTGGCGATCATTACTTTTATTTTATGTTTGCTCGGAATTTTTCTTACGCGCTCTGGAATCTTAACTTCTGTCCATTCATTCGCTGTTGATACGCAGCGCGGATTTTTTGTAATTTTGTTAATCAGTTTAATTGGCGGCGCTGGGTTGTTAATATTCGGTAGCGAAGCGCATCGTCTTGAAAGTAAAAAAAGTGAATTTCACTTTTGGTCAAAAATTGGCATGATTTTGGTCAATAATTATTTTCTAGTGCTGTCCTTATTCATCGTTGTTCTTGGTACTTTATATCCACTTTTTTCACAAAGTTTCTTCGATCAATTTATTTCCATTGGACCGCAATATTATAACAAATTATTCGCCGTTTTATTAGTACCGTTTTTGATTTTTTTGAGTGCCTCTTATTTTCTAAATTACAGCGAAAAAACTTCGGCGCAGAAAATTATCAATCGTTCCAATGCCTTGATATGTCTCGTAGCGATCGCACTTACATCTTTAACATTTTTCTATCAAAAGCACGCCGATTTTTTACAAATTACGTTATTATTTTTAGCAATTTTTGCGGCACTTCTAACTATTTTATTTTTCTTCAGACACAAAAAATCTAATTTATTTTCTACCGAATCAATCAACCGCGCACCAGTAACTGCAGCTCATCTAGGGTTTGTTTTAGTTTTGATCGGTGTGATTTTGACTTCATCTTTTGACCTGACCAAAGAACTTAATATCAAAGAAAAAGACTCAATAAAAATTGCTGATTATGACATAAAATTTAGCGCCGTTGATTATCTTAAAGGACCTAATTTTGTAGCGCGTCAGGCTAATTTTGAGGTTAGTCGTGATGATGAATTTTATACTAATTTAACGCCGCAATTACGTTTTTATCCCGAGTCCGATCAAACCACTAACGAAGCGGCAATTTTGCACAGTTTTTTTGGCGATCTTTATTTGGTAATTGGTCAAAAAGACGAAAATGATTTCTATGCTTTACGCGCTTATTTTAAGCCGTTTATTTATTTGATGTGGCTTGGTTGCGCCATGATTTTTGGTGGATCAATGATTAAAATTTTTCAAAGAATTTTGGTAAAATTATGAAAAAGTTTTTTGCGATAGTTGCTGTTTTTTTTATTACTTTCTCGGCGCAAGCAAAAGTAAATTTATCCGATGTTTGGGTAGGCGAACCAGCATCAAATTTTCGTAAATTAAAAACTGTTTCGGCGAAGAAATTTATGGTGGTAACAGCTGATGAGGCTGCAAGCAAAGCAGGCGAGGAGATGTTGCAAAAAGGTGGTAACGCCATTGATGCAATTATTGCCGCGCAAATGGTATTAAATGTTGTTGAGCCACAAGCATCAGGCATTGGCGGAGGTGGATTTTTGTTGTATTATGATGCTAAAACCAAGCAAACAACTTTTTACAACGGTCGCGAAAGTGCGCCAGCAAAAGCTTCGCCAGATATGTTGTTAAAAGATGGCAAGCCAAGACAATTTAACGATGTAGTGCGTGGTGGCTTGTCAGTTGCAACTCCGGGAGCTTTAAAAATTTTAAAAGAAGTTCACGAAAAACACGGAAAACTAAAATGGGAAGAATTGTTTGAGCCAGCAATCAAATTGTCTCGCGAAGGATTTATTGTAACACCAAGACTTCACACTTTGATGGAACATATTCTTTATCTAAAAGATTTTGATGAAGCTGCGACAGTTTATCTAAAAGCCGATAAAAGTGCTTATGCCGTGGGCGATAAAATTACTAATCCAAAATTCGGTGACACTTTAGAAACTATCGCCAAAGAAGGAATAGAGCCATTTTACAAAGGAAAAATTGCCGATGATATTGTCGCGGCGGTACAAAATTCTAAAATAAATCCCGGAGTTTTGAGCAAGAAAGATTTGAAAAACTATCACAGCAAAAAAGGTGATTTGATCTGTGCTAAATATCGTGAAAAATATAAAGTTTGCTCAATGCCATTGCCAAGTTCTGGTGGTGTGACGGTTTTGCAAATTTTAGGAATTTTAGAAAATTTTGATTTAGCGAAATTGAAGCCGCAATCAGCTGAAGCGGTGCATTTAGTGATGGAGGCGACTCGTTTAGCTTATGCCGATCGTAACGAATATTTGGGTGATGTTAGCGGAGTTCCGATTGAAAAAATGCTCGATAAAAATTATTTGAAATCGCGTGCAGCTCTGATTTCAAAAGACAAAGCGATGGAAAAAGTTGAGGCAGGAAAATTTTCTGAATCAAAAAAATTAACTTTTAATAATCGTGCTGTTGAACTTCCTTCAACAACTCATTTGTCGGTTGTTGACCAGGAAGGAAACGCGATTTCTTTCACGAGTTCGATCGAATATTTCTTCGGCTCAGCTTTGATGGTTGATGGATTTTTGCTCAATAATCAAATGACCGATTTTTCGTTTTTACCAGAAATTGATGGCAAAAAGGTTGCTAATCGAATTGAGCCAAACAAACAACCTCGCAGCTCGATGACGCCAACTTTTGTTTTTGATGATCGCGATAATTTGGTTATGGTTGTCGGTTCTCCCGGAGGTCCGCGCATTATTCAATATACTCTGCGAACTATTATTGATGTGCTTGATTGGAAAATTGATGTACAAAAAGCCATTTCAATGCCAAATTATGTTGTATTAAATGATGTGGTTGAGCTTGAGAAAAAGACTTCGATTATTAAGTTGAAGAATGCTTTAGAAAAAATGGGTCACAAAACTGTGATCAAGGATTTGACCAGCGGAATTCATGCAATAACAATTTCCAATGATAATCTAAAAGGTGGCGCGGATCCTAGAAGAGACGGAGCTGTCGCCGCTAAATAAAATTAAAAATATGAAAGTAAGAATTTACAGACCGACAAAATCAGCAATGCAATCAGGCAAAAACAACATGAAGAAATGGTTGTTAGTGCCAGTTGAGCAAGAAAATGTCAGAAGCCTAAATCCTTTGATGGGTTGGACTTCTGTCGGCAATACTGAATCACAATTGAAGCTTTCTTTCTCTACCAAAGAAGCGGCGATTGAATATGCCAAATCACAAAAATTTGAATTTGAAGTGGAAGAGCCAGAAGTTTCTTCGGTGAAGAAAAAATCTTACTCTGCCAATTTTACCGGATAATTTGATGAAAAAAATCACCGAAATTTTACTGCAAAAAATCACCGAAAAATCGGCTGTGATTGAAGAATTTTTTGCAGAAAAATTTTCTCAAAATCCGCCGCTGATTTATAATTCAGTCGATTTACGCCACTCATCTTTTAAAATTGCACCAGTTGACACCAACTGTTTTCCGGCTGGTTTCAATAACTTATCGCCGGCCTCAAAAGAATTAGCAAAAAAAATTGCTGACGAATATTTAAGCGAAAATTTTCCCAACGCCAAAAAGATTTTAATCACGCCAGAAAATCACACGCAAAATTTGCGCTATTTAGAAAATGTCAGAAATCTGCAAGAAATTCTCTCTCACAAAAGAGAAGTGATGATTGGAAGTTTGATTGAAGATTTGAAAGAAGTTACGCGAATTGATTTGGAAAATAGTCACTTTGTCGAGCTTCATCCGATAAAATCTATTAATCAAAAAATCGTCGCTGGTGATTTTGTTGCCGACTTAATTGTGACAAATAACGATTTGACCTCGGGCGTTCCGCAAATTTTTAACAATATCACTGTACCGGTAATACCAAATGTTGAGCTCGGTTGGCATCGTCGAGTTAAATCGCATCATTTTGCGATTTATAATAATTTAGTAGCTGAACTTTGTTCAGAAATTGATCTAGATTCTTGGTTGATTTCAACTTTGCAAAGTGAATGCCACGATATTGATTTTAAAGAGCAAATCGGTCTTGAGCCTTTGGCAAAAGAAGTTGATGAATTATTGAAAAAAACTGCCGCAAAATATCAGCAATATGGAATTGATGAAGCGCCCTATTGTTACATTAAAGCCGATCACGGAACCTACGGAATGGCAGTTTGGCCTGTTATGTCGGGCGATGAAGTGTTGCACATCAACAAAAAAGAGCGCAACAAAATGAACATGTTGAAAGGCGCAAAACAAAATACTTCGGTACTGATTCAAGAAGGTGTTTCGACAGTTGATCGCATTAATTCTGAAATTGCCGAGCCGATGATTTATTTGATGAATGGTCAGGTAGTGGGGAATTTATTCCGCGTTAATAATAGTCGTGATGACAAAACTAATTTGAATTCTGCGGGAGCCAGTTTTTTTGATTTAAGCAATTTAAAGGAAGAGCAGCTTCAGCTTGGTGCGGCAAAAAATGATATTGCCAAAATCTATTCTCTGGTCGCAAGACTTGCGGCTTTGGCGGCAGCGGTTGAAAATCAACAAATTGTTAAAGGATAAATGTTAAACGTTAAATCGAATCGTCCATTAATTGGCATTGTTCCTGATTATCGCGAAGGTTGTGCCGGTAGTTATTCGGTAAAAAATTATTACGCACTTCGGGCGAACTATGTTGAAATGGTCAATAAAGCTGGCGGTGCTGCGGTAATTTTGACTTATGATTATGATTTGATCGATGCTTATCTAGATTCACTAGATGGGTTGGTTATCGTCGGCGGATATTTTGATATCAATCCGATGCGTTATGGTGAAAAAAATATTCATCACACTGTTAAGTTAAATGATGTGCGTGAAAATTTTGAAAATGCCTTAGGGCGCAAAGCAATTACAACAAAATTGCCTTATTTGGGAATTTGTAATGGTATGCAACTTCTCAATATTTTGCACGGTGGCAACGTAATTCAGCATATTCCAGATGAAGGGAAATATGTTGATCACGAACAATCGCACATCGAAGGATTTAACGATTACACAACCGGATATCACGAAGTTCACATTGATAAAAATTCCAAGCTTTTCGGAATTATTGGTGAAGAGAAAATCATAACTAACTCATCACATCATCAAGCTGCAAAGAATGCTGGTGCTGGTTTGGAAGTTGTTGGAAAAGCACATGATGGAATTATTGAGGCGATTGAAAAACCAACTCATCCATTTTGTATCGGTGTACAATGGCATCCTGAATTTGAGGTGTCACAGGCTGATAAAAAGATTTTTGAAAGTTTTGTTGCGGCAGCGCAAAGTTATAAAGATTCGAAAACAAAATAATGGCACTGTCGCAAATCAAGTTTTTCGTTGAAATTTTCACAATTCTAAATTTTTTGAAACGCACCTACAGCTAGGTACGCTTACCTTTCAAAAAATTTATAATCATAAAAATTTCTTAGAAAAACTTGATTTGCGACAGTGCCATAATTTACTGAATTGCGACGTGGCGATTCGCAATCAATTAACGTATAATCACTAAAAAAATGTCAGAAGAAAAAGGAATCCGTATTGCCAAATATATCGCTCATGCCGGAATTTGTTCGCGTCGTGAAGCAGAAGTGTTAGTTGCGGAAGGTCGCGTAAAAGTAAATGGTCAAGTTATCGAATCGCCGGCGACTTTGATTACTGATCATTCGGTGAAGATTGATGATAAATTAATTTCGGTGGCGAAAGAAATCCGTCTGTGGATCTTCCACAAGCCAAAAGGCATTATCACAACCAGCAAAGATGAAAAAAATCGCAAAACTATTTTCGATTTATTGCCGAAAAATTTGCCACGTGTCGTTTCAGTTGGTCGTCTCGATTTTAATACTGAAGGTCTTTTATTGCTGACAAATAATGGTGATTTTGCCCGTCATTTAGAATTGCCGAAAAATAAAATTTCCCGTGTTTATCGCGCTCGTGTTTTTGGAAAAATTAATCATGACAGATTAAAAAGATTAGAAAAAGGTATCACGGTTGATGGTGTGAGATACGGTTCAATTAAAGTGAATGTTGATAGTGAAGGTGATTCAAATTCTTGGCTTACGATTACTTTGGAAGAGGGAAAAAATCGTGAAATTAGAAAGGTGATGGAAGAGTTGGGATTGCAAGTCAATCGCTTGATTCGAGTTTCTTATGGTCCTTTAGAATTAGGAAATTCAAAGGTTGGTGACGTGGTAGAAGTTTCACGGTTAACTCTTAAAAAATATTTCGGCGAAAATTTTAAATTTTAAAATAAATGCCTTTCATCACCATCAGATCTCTTATTTCCAATAATTTAAGAAATCTTGATGATAATGGTGATTGGATTTCAGGCGATGATTACTTACAGGAGAAGCGAAACTCTGAGTTAGCAGATTATGCTCCGGCGCAGCATTCGGACAAGGTGTCGGATTTAGTTACTCAATTGATTTTAATGCGTTTGGCTCAACCTTCTCGTACCATGCTTTCGAGCATGTCAGTGGCAAGAGTTTTTAGACTCAGTACCAGGGATGGTAAAAGTTCGATGATGAATAAAGCTCAATTTTTTCAAGAAAACGCTGAAAAAAGTAACAAAACTTTTGAAGAAGATGTATCGCACAGAGTTCGTGCTCACAGAACTCCTCCTAATATGAGCTATTTTCAAGAGGCAGTGGATGATTACAAAAAAGCTTTCCGCAATTGGAAGGGAATGTCGCCAGAATACAGAAGTAGACAGATTGCCAATATGTATGAAGTTCAGATGAAGAGTGTGATTATTCCTGGCGCAATTGTGAATCATTTTGCTGGAGAATATGATCTTTCGGAAACATCAATTGCTTTAATAAATGCAATTCTAAGTAGTGGGTTGATGGTTTGGCAACGTGATCCAGCTACCAGATTTAATGCAATTAATGCTTATGGTAGTGATCCTGGTAGTCGAGATTTATTCACCATTAAGAAAGAAGAATATCGTGGTGATTATGAAGAATTGCAGAAAAGAATAGATACCTACAAATATAACGCGCCGTATCAGAGAGTGATGTACTCGATTAAAATCGCCGGTAACGCAGCTTCGATTTATACTAGTAGGCCAGCTGCAAAAGCGATTGTGAGTAATCTAGAAGATATAATTGAACAAAATGGAACATTAACGAAAGATCGCGTAGAGGATATTCTTACCTACTCATTTCGTGCTGCATGGTCGATGTCTAATAATATTGCTGATCGATTATTAAGTTTAGCTTCGGTTGGTACGCAGAAATATGAAGAAGTTCATCAGGAATTTTTAAAAGATTTTAAAAGTTTCAAATTAACTGATTTTAGAAGATTAAGGGCGGGTGGCGCTGCTGGAATGGCGAGTTCTTTAATTAAAGTAACGATATTAGCAGATGGTCCAAAATTATATCGAAGTTTCGATAAAATGATGAAAGAAGGTTTAGCGGAAGAAACAACGGAGGAGAAGCCAGGAACTTCTGTTTCTGCGCCTAAGGCAAAAAAAACTGCAGTTGCAGAAGAGCAAAAATCTAACGTAAAATAACTTAGCCGCTGGTGATGATTTTTAAACAATCATCATAATTAAAAAGTTGTAGCAAGATCTTATATTTATGGCTTGGAGCAGTTCTTAAATCACGATCTTGATTCAAAATCAGCTGAGCATTTCGATGAGCAATCTTCAATAAATCAGAATCAAAACTTAAGTCGGCGATTTTAAATTCAGGAAAACCACTTTGTTTAGTCCCAAGTAATTCACCACTTCCGCGCAGTTTTAAATCTTCTTCGGCGATAAAAAATCCATCGTTGGAATTTCGCAAAATATCTAATCTGGTGCGCTGTTTTACGCCGAATTTCTCGCCATATAATAAAATGCAGAACGATTTTTTTTCTGATCGGCCAACGCGTCCACGAAGTTGGTGAAGTTGTGACAGTCCAAAATTTTCTGAGTTTTCAATTAAAATTACGGTGGCATCAGGAACATCAATTCCAACTTCAATCACAGTGGTTGCAACCAGTATTTTTGAAGTTCCAAGGGGATCGGCAAATTCAGCCATGATTTTTTCTTTATCTTTTTCCTTCATTTTTCCGTGGAGTAATCGGACTTTTTCAGTGCCGAAAATTTTTACCAATTCTTCATGTTTTTGGGTGACGTTGGCCAACGCAATTTCATCGCTCATTTCTGAGTCTTCTGATTTTGCAATTGCCGGACAGATCCAATAAATTTTTTCACCATTTTTAATCGCACGTTCAATCGCCTGATAGAGTTGGCCAATCTTTTTTGCTGACATCACTAAAGTTTCAATTGGCTGACGATTTTTTGGTTTTTCTGCTAAAATTGAAATATCCATATCACCGTACAAACCCATCATCAAGCTTCGTGGAATAGGGGTCGCACTCATTAATAAAGTATCAACATCTTGGCCTTTTTCGACTAATTTCAAACGCTGCATTACACCAAAACGATGTTGCTCATCAATGATTGCCAGCCCTAAATTCTGGAATTTAACATCATCTTCCAAAACAGCGTGAGTACTGATTAAAATGTTAATTTTTCCGTTCGCTAAATTGTTCAGAATTTTTTCTCTTTGTTTTTTTGTTGTGTCAGAAGTGAGGATTTCTGTAACTATTTCCTCTTTTTGCAAAAGCCTTTGGAAATAGTGCAGGTGCTGTTTTGCTAGTACTGTTGTCGGTGCAATAACGCAGACTTGTTTATTTTGCAAAATGGTGTGCAGGCTTGATATTATTGCCACCACGGTTTTTCCGCTGCCAACATCACCTTGCAAAAGTCGTAACATTTTTTTGTCAGAATTAATTTCTGCAGAAATTTCAGAAATGGCTTTGAGTTGCGATTGCGTTAGATCAAAGGGTAGTGATTTTAAAAATTCCTCGATCGAATTTTTATTCGAAGAAGCTTGGAATTTCTTGTGAGTTTGTCCTTTATTTTTAGCCATCAAAACGGCGATTTGCCAAGCTAGAAGCTCGTCATAGGCCAGACGTTTACGGTTTAAATTATGTAAAGAAAAATCATCTTCATCTTGTGGATTGTGTAGATTTTTCAGCGCTTTAGCTAAGTTGGGCCAATTCTTTTGTTGAAGAAGATTAGAGTCGATCCAATCAACATCTTCTTCATTTAATTTTGATAGGCTTTCTTGAATTTTTTTAGTCAAAAATTTTTGTGAAACTGTCGAGCTTAGAGGATAAATTACATTAATTTTAGATAGAGTTTCGATTTGTGTTGCCGGTACAATTTCTTGCGGATGGATGATTTGATTTTCGCCATTTATTTTTTTTAGCGTTCCCAAAACTGCAATTTCAGAGCCAATAGGCATTTTAGAAATTTGCGAAGGAAAGATTTTGAAAAAGATTAATGAGATAAATCCTGTCGGGGTATAACAAGTTACTTTGTAAGGTTGTTTTGAGGTTTTTGGCTTTTGATGTGCTTCAACTTTTGCTCGAATAATAATTAATGAATCGTCGGGTGTTTCGAAAAGTCTTGGCAGAATCAGAACTTTTTCAGCTCGAATCGGAAGGTGCAAAAGTAAATCAAAAATACGATTGCCACCAATAAGATTTTGTAAAAATTTTGCGATTGTTGGACCAACTCTTGGTAGGAAAGATAAGGGAAGTAGCAGGTTTTTATGACTCATCAGCTATTGTCAGTTGTGAAAGTTACGGGTTGGAATTTTCTGAATTATTCTTCACCGCGCTGATTGCGACGATTTTCGTCACGTTTTTTAATTGTTTCGCGTTTATCGTAAAGTTTTTTGCCACGACCCAAACCAATCAAAACTTTGGCAAAATTCTTTTTGTTGAAAAAAATTTTTATCGGAACAGCTGAATATCCCTGGATTTGCATTTTACCGGCAATTTTATCCAACTGTTTTTTGTGGAGTAAAAGTTTACGCTTTCTTTTGGGATCATGATTAAATTTATTCGCACCTTTATATTCGGTGATGTTGGAATTGATCAAATAAAGTTCACCCTGAGATTCAGCGATATAAGACTCGTTCAAAGAAGCTTTGCCTTCGCGAATTGATTTTACTTCGCTGCCTAAAAGTATAATTCCAGCCTCTATTTCTTCTTCAATGGCGTAATTAAAATGTGCTTTGCGGTTTAAAATCTGCATAAATTATGTTCGACGAAAATGGTTATATGACAATTCTTAGCGGTTAATAACTTTATGTTGCAATTAAAAATACTGATCGTTAGTTTGCGCGCCTCTTTTTGCCCCGTAGGAATATAGTTTTGGATGGTCTTTTTTAAGAAAATCAGGCGATAGAAAAAGCGGGTTGAAGTCTTGAAGATCAAGGTTTCGCGAGCCCTGGGCAAATCACTTCTTTTTACAAATAAATTTTTTAAAATTATGGCTCTTTACGAGACTGTTTTTATTGCTAGACAAGATCTAACTGCTGAAGACGTTGATGCTTTGTCGAGCAAATTGGCTAAAATTATCACAGATGGTAATGGTAAAATCGTTTCCAAAGAATACTGGGGACTACGCAATTTGGCCTATAAAGTTAAGAAAAATGCTCGTGGTCACTACGTTCTTTTCAATATTGATGCTGAATATCAAGCAGTAGCTGAGTTAAACCGCGTTATTGGTTATAACGAAGATATCATCAGAAGCTTAACTTTCGCAGTTGAGTCCCATTTCGAAGAATCTGAATTATTTGTTTCTGGCAATGCCAAAGACTACAAAGCTGGTAAAGTTCCAGTTAAAAAAGAACCAAGCAAAATTGATTTGGTCCTTGATCAAGTTCAATTCGAAGCATAATTTTTGAGGTCAATATGGTTGCTAAAGTAGCGAAAAAAAATAACAAAAACACTAACTACAATAACGAAAACGAAGGTGAAGAAGGATACGTAAAAGTGTCTTTAGTTAACCAAAGCGTTTTTATCAGAAAGAAAAAGTCTTGCCCTCTTCGCGATATTTCAATCGCTGAAATCAACTACAAAAACTTGCGACTTTTGAACAAGTTTTTGTCTGAAAGAGGTAAAATTATTCCAAGCAGAATCACTAACGTTACAGTAAAAAAGCAAAAAGCTTTGGCTAACGCAATTAAAAGAGCGCGCCACTTGGCTTTGATTTCTCCGATCAGCAAAGACGTAACTTCAAACTAAATTTCCAAGAATCATGAAAATTATTTTAACAGCCGCAGTTTCTAAATTGGGAAAAATTGGCGATGTAGTTGAAGTAACAAACGGCTACGCAAAAAACTTTTTGATCCCAAGCAAAAAAGCTATTTGTTTTACTCCAAACAATTACAAAATTTTTGAATCTAAGAAGCAGGAATTTGAAAAACAAAATAATGACGATCTTTCTGCTGCAAATAGAGTCAAAGAAGCTCTTTCTGGCAAGGACGTTATCATTATTGAAAACGCATCTGATGACGGCAGACTTTACGGTTCAGTAAGTTCTAGCGTTATTGCTGCAAAGATTAACGAAGTTTTAAAAAACAAATCCGTTGCCAAAGCAAACATCTTCCTAAAAAAACCTATTAAGGAAATTGGTATTTCAGAAGTTTCAGTTGTTTTACACTCTGATGTTGAAATTAGAGCAAGATTAATTGTTACTAGAAGTGAATCAGAAGTTGAAGCTCTTTTAAAAGCAGAAAGAAAATCTGAAAGAGCGGAAAAAAAATCCGAAGTAGCAGAAGAAGTTTTTTCTGAAGAGGTTGCTGTTGAAAAATCAGAAAAACCAAAAAAACCAAGAAAGAAAAAAGCTGATTCAGCTGAATAACTTTTCTTAAAAAGTTTTTAGAAAAAATGACCGCTCTCAAATTTAGTTTTGAGAGCGGTTTTTTATTGCGCGTTTTTTGACAAAAAAATTTCTTTAAATTTTTTTTATCACAAATCTTTTAACAAAATAATGTCTTTATACCCCTAATAGGGTATGACGAGCGCTTTGTTATAAAGGGTCAAAACGTATTTAGTAAATATTGGATAATTTTTTTGTTTTTGTGTGGTGAAATTTTTTTTTAATTTTTTTTAACTTTTTTTTCATCACATTGCCGCAAAGCGTTGATAATAAAGGCTTAAGGGCATATAAAAGAATCTTTATAAACTATCTTGACTTCTAAATTCTTAGCTGATTATAATACACGCCCTCCTAACTTTTTGGAATGATTTATTAAAAGATAGTCTTTCGGTAAAACGATGTGACGCTTTAATCGATACATATAAAGCTTAGTTAGTTTAAAACTAATCCCTTCAAAATTTCTTCGAAGACAAAATGCTCAAAAGCAGCAGCTTTTGAGTCTTTGTTGTTTGAAATTTTTTGAGATGGAGAGATTGCTGTTTAAATCGTGAATAATTGATAACTAGAGAATACCGCAATTAATGGTTCGAGAAATCGAACATCAAATTGCAAATATATAAATCTCAAGAGCCAATAGATCTTATGTGCAGATTTTATTCTGCACATAACTTTGGAAAGTAAGCAAAGTAAGGGCATTCGACGGATGCCTTGGCGTAGAAAGGCGATGAAGGACGTAACAGGCTGCGATAAGCCTCGGGTAGCTGCCAATAAGCTTTGATCCGAGGATTTCCGAATGGGGTAACCCACTCTCTTTTAGAGAGTATCTTTAACTGAATTAATAGGTTAAGGAAGGCATACCTAGTGAACTGAAATATCTAAGTAGCTAGAGGAAAGGACATCAACAGAGACTCCGTTAGTAGTGACGAGCGAACGCGGACCAGGCCAGTCCTGATGACTTGTTAATTAGAATAACCTGGAAAGGTTAACCATAGTGGGTGATAGTCCCGTATAGATAACAACAAATTGTCAGGCGCGAGTAGGGCGGGACACGTGAAATCCTGTCTGAACATGGGTGGACCAGTTCATCCAAGCCTAAGTACTAATCTACGACCGATAGTGCACAAGTACCGTGAGGGAAAGGTGAAAAGAACCCCGATAAGGGGAGTGAAATAGATACTGAAATCGAATGCCTACAAGCAGTAGGAGGGGACTTGTTCCCTGACTGCGTACCTTTTGTATAATGGGTCGGCGAGTTAATTTTGTCGTGCGAGCTTAAGCCGTAAGGTGTAGGCGCAGCGAAAGCGAGTCCTAACAGGGCGCATAGTACGGCGAATTAGACCCGAAACTAGATGAGCTAGTCATGGCCAGGTTGAAGGTAGGGTAACACCTACTGGAGGACCGAACTCATTAATGTTGCAAAATTACGAGATGAGCTGTGATTAGGGGTGAAAGGCTAAACAAATCTAGATATAGCTGGTTCTCCGCGAAATCTATTTAGGTAGGGCGTTGAATGATTACTGTTGGGGGTAGAGCACTGTCAAGGCTAGGGGGTCCAAAAGACTTACCAAACCTTAACAAACTCCAAATACCAACAAGTACAGTTCAGCAGGCAGACGGCGGGTGCTAAGGTCCGTCGTCGAGAGGGAAACAGCCCAGACCATCGTCTAAGGTCCCTAAATTATCACTAAGTGGGAAAGGAAGTGAAGAGGCCAAAACAACCAGGAGGTTGGCTTAGAAGCAGCCATCCTTTAAAGAAAGCGTAATAGCTCACTGGTCTAATTAAGCCTTTTTGCGCCGAAAATGTAACGGGGCTAAAGTGATATACCGAAGACATGGATTCATTACTATTGTTGTAATGAGTGGTAGCGGAGCGTTGTGTAAGTCTGTGAAGGTGAATCGTTAGGTTTGCTGGAGATATCACAAGTGAGAATGCCGACATGAGTAACGATAAAAAATGTGAGAAACATTTTCGCCGAAAATCCAAGGTTTCCTGCGTAAAGTTAATCTGCGCAGGGTTAGTCGGAACCTAAGGCGAGGCCGAAAGGCGTAGTCGATGGCAATCAGGTTAATATTCCTGAACCGAGTGGTGAGTGACGGAGCGTTCTTTTCTGTATTGTTCCCATGGACATGGCGCAGTGCAGCGAAGTTGCTTCCAGGAAATAGCCCCACGTTAAGTCCGTACCAAAACCGACACAGGTGGATGAGTTGAAGATACTAAGGCGCTTGAGAGAACTACACTGAAGGAACTAGGCAAAATGCATCCGTAACTTCGGGAAAAGGATGGCCTGTCACAACGCAAGTTGGGATGGGTGGCACAGAAATGGGGGTAGCAACTGTTTACCAAAAACACAGGGCTCTGCTAAATCATTAAGATGAAGTATAGGGTCTGACGCCTGCCCGGTGCTGGAAGGTCAATTGATGGTGTGCAAGCACCTGATCGAAGCCCCAGTAAACGGCGGCCGTAACTATGACGGTCCTAAGGTAGCGAAATTCCTTGTCGGGTAAGTTCCGACCCGCACGAATGGCGTAATGACTTCCCCTCTGTCTCCAGTGTAGACTCAGTGAAATTGAATTTGCCGTTAAGATGCGGTATTCCTGCGGTTAGACGGAAAGACCCCGTGCACCTTTACTATAACTTTACACTGAATTTAAAAATAAGACGTGTAGGATAGGTGGGAGACTTTGAAGCTTGGTCGCTAGGCCAGGTGGAGTCGTCCTTGAAATACCACCCTTCTTCCTTTTAAATTCTAACTAGAACATCTGAATCGATGTTTAGGACACTGTATGGCGGGTAGTTTGACTGGGGCGGTCGCCTCCCAAAGAGTAACGGAGGCGCGCAATGGTAAGCTCAGACTGGTCGGAAATCAGTTTTAGAGTGCAATGGCAAAAGCTTGCCTGACTGCGAGACCTACAAGTCGAGCAGAGACGAAAGTCGGTCATAGTGATCCGGTGGTTCTGTATGGAAGGGCCATCGCTCAACGGATAAAAGGTACGCCGGGGATAACAGGCTGATGATTCCCAAGAGTTCATATCGACGGAATCGTTTGGCACCTCGATGTCGGCTCATCACATCCTGGGGCTGAAGAAGGTCCCAAGGGTTCGGCTGTTCGCCGATTAAAGTGGTACGTGAGCTGGGTTCAGAACGTCGTGAGACAGTTCGGTCCCTATCTGCCGCAGGTGTTGGAAAATTGAGAGGAGTTGACTTTAGTACGAGAGGACCGAGTTGAACGTACCAATGGTGTTCCAGTTGTTTCGCCAGAAGCATTGCTGGGTAGCTAAGTACGGACGGGATAACCGCTGAAAGCATCTAAGTGGGAAGCCTCCCTCAAAACAAGTTTTCCCTATTAGGGTCGTGGAAGACTACCACGTTGATAGGCTGGGTGTGTAAGGGCAGTAATGCTTTGAGCTAACCAGTACTAATAACCCGATTGGCTTTCTTTCAAAGTTATGTGTAGTGTAAAATTTACACTGATCATATTTCGCTCTTGAAGATTGAACATATTTAAGCAGGTATTTCTCTAGTTATCGATTATCACAAAATAATGTTACTAATTGACTTGGTGACGATAGCGGTGTGGAACCACTCGATACATTCCGAACTCGCAAGTGAAACACAAGTCGCGCCGATGGTATTTGGTCTTTAGGTCCAGTGAGAGTAGGTTATCGCCAAGTCTATTAGTGACATTAAATTCATGATTAGAAATTGAAAAACCCGTCGATCATTCAGTTGATCGACGGGTTTTTTATTGTGTGAATTTATTGAAAATTTTTCTTATTTTTAGAAAAAAAATTCTGACATAAAATTGTTAATCATCTGATTTGTTAAGGATTACTAATATTGTGTAGAATAGATAATTTCCCGATTTTTTATAACATCCTGATTGAAATTTCGATGTCCGTTCTTAAGTTAACTTCGCTTCCTTTTATCGTAAAAACTTCAAAAAACTCTCAATGAAAAACTCTGGAAAAAATTTCTTTATCTGGCTGGTTATCTTTGCCGTAATAATGACTATATCTCAAGCTATTAATGGTCCTGATTCATCTGGTAATAAACTAATTTTCAGTGACTTTATGAAAAAAGTTGAGGCGGGAGAAGTTACTAAAGTTGAGATTAAAGGTAGTGATTTGGTCGGAAAATTAAAAGATGAGACTCAATTTTATACTTATTTACCGGAATATCCGAAACTAATTGAGGTATTGCAAGAGAAGGGTGTGGAGGTTACGGCAATTCCACTTATCAGCAAATCAGAAAAGATTATTGCTGGAATTTTGGGATGGTTGCCATTTGTTTTGATGATTGCCTTGTGGATTTTCCTTGCACGAGGAACAGCCGGAGGAAAAGGTGGCGGCGGTGCTTTTGGATTTGGGAGATCTCGTGCTAAGCTTTTACAGGAAAATAAAAATAAAGTTACTTTTGCTGACGTTGCTGGTATTGATGAAGCTAAACAAGAACTTTCTGAAATAGTCGATTTCTTGAAAGACGCCAAAAAATATACCGATGTTGGGGCAAAGATTCCACGTGGCTGTTTATTAATTGGTTCTCCAGGAACTGGTAAAACATTGCTTGCACGGGCTATTGCTGGTGAAGCGAATGTACCATTCTTCTCAATTTCTGGTTCTGATTTTGTAGAAATGTTTGTCGGTGTTGGTGCATCACGCGTACGTGATATGTTTGAACAAGCTAAAAAATCTGCACCGTGTATTGTATTTATTGACGAGATTGACGCAGTAGGTCGTCATCGTGGTTCTGGTGTTGGTGGTGGCAATGACGAACGCGAGCAAACTTTAAACCAAATGCTTGTAGAGATGGATGGTTTCTCGGATAATGAAGGTGTCGTAATTATTGCGGCAACTAACCGTCCAGATGTTTTGGATCGTGCTCTATTACGTCCAGGTCGTTTTGATCGTCAAATTACCGTACCGAATCCAGATATTTTAGGTCGTGAACAAATCTTAAACGTGCATTTGAAAAAAATTGCGGCGGCTTCTGATATTGATTCAAAAATTATTGCTCGCGGTACTCCAGGATTTGCTGGTGCTGATTTGGCGAATTTAGTAAATGAAGGTGCCTTGATGGCCGCGCGTAAAAGCCAGCGCATGGTTACAATGCGTGATTTAGAAGAAGCTAAAGATAAAATTATGATGGGCACGGAAAGAAAAAGTATGGTGATGCAAAGATCGGAAAAAGAACTAACAGCTTATCACGAAGCTGGACACGCAATTACAGCATTAAACTGCGCAAATTCTGATCCAATTCACAAAGCCACAATTATTCCAAGAGGTCGCGCTCTCGGTCTTGTAATGCGTTTGCCAGAAAATGATCGTTTCTCTGTGACTCGTGCAAAATTGCATGATGACTTGGTAGTAGCGATGGGTGGACGTGCTGCAGAAGAATTAATTTTTGGCTACGACAAAGTTACAACTGGCGCTTCTTCAGACATCACGCAAGCAACAAATATGGCGCGCGGTATGGTTACACGTTGGGGCTTGTCCGACAAAGTTGGAACTATTGACTATTCTGAAGAAGAAGGTTCGAGATTTTACGCTGCGCAAAAAACTTTTTCGGAAGAAACCGGAAAAATTATCGATGATGAAGTTAAAAGAATTGTCTCTGAAGCTCTACAGCGTGCTAAGCAAATTTTGACTGAGAAAAAAGCTGATTTAGAAAAATTAGCACAAAATCTTTTAGAATTTGAAACTTTAAGTGGTGAAGAAATCAAAGATTTGCTTGCTGGCAAAGAAATTGATAAATCTGTGGTTTCACAAGATTTGTCTCCGGTAGTAATTTCTAACAGTTTCGTGCCTAAAATTTCAGGATAGAATAGCCAAATAATGAAAAAAATAATAGCCACTTTTCTGTTGTTGTGTTTCTCTTTTAGGGCTTACGCAGCATCGGAAAGTGAGCAACAAAATATCATTAATCAGCAAAGTCAGGTTATTCAAAACCAGAAGCAAATTGACCAAGAAAAAGAAATACAAGTTGAGTTAAAACAGGTTATCAAAGAACAAGACGCTAAAGAAAAAGAAGAAGAAAAATTCGAAGATGATCTATCGGAAAATGACGGCAAAGTAATTCAAAATCTGCGCTCAATTCAATGTTTCAGACCGCGCACAATTACTTTTTCAAAAAATAACTTACTTACTTCTGCTGAAGAAAAATTGCTGTCAGAAAAATATTTGAACAAATGTTATACTCTTGATTGGTTGCCAAAATTTGATGAAGAAGTAGCAGAAGTTTTGTCTGACAAAGGTTATGCTACTTCGCGCTCAAGCAGCTCACAGCAAAGTTTGATAGATGGTCATATGAAAGTACAAGTTATCGAAGGATATATTGAAAAAATTATCATTAATGATGACGGATTTTTTGACAAAATGCAGGTGAAAACAGCTTTTGGTTTTGATGATTTGCCAAAGGGCGGAAAAGTTTTAAATATTCATGATCTTGAACCTGCGCTTGAACGTATTAATCGCCTGAGTTCAAACAAGGCGACAGTTAAAATTCTTCAAGGAAGTGCTCCGAATAAATCTATTATCGTTATCGAAAATCATCCCAAAAATACTGCCAGAGTAAATCTTTCTTATGACAATATTGGCAGCAAAAATACTGGTGTAAGGCGTGATACGATTTCTTTCGCCCAAGATAATCTTTTGAAGATGAATGATATTTTTAACTTGAGTCGTACTTCAAACGATCTCGATTCAGAAAATGATCGGCGTTACAATAACGCTACCAATGGCAGTTGGAGTCTGCCTTTTGGCCAACATAATTTGACATTAAGCGGTGGTAGGAATTCTTATTTTTTCTTAACTGGTTCAAGTGGGAAAACCCGCGCCAAAGGTTTTACAACAACAAAAGCAATCGCGTTAGAGAGTTTGTTGTTTCGTAATAAAAAATATAAAATCAGTTCTAACTTTTTATTCAGCAATCGCGACAACCAAATCTTTACCGATGAAGAGCGTAACGAAACACAAAGTCGCAAATCTTCAATTTTTACCGCTTCAATTTCCAACACCTTCTTTCTTGATTCGGCGACATTGTTTTTAAAACCATCTTTCAGCAAATCTCTTAATGTTTTAAACGCCAAAACAGATGGTTCAGATGTATCGAAATTCTCGCCACACGCTGAAGTGGAAATTTTTAAATTTTATGCAAATTACGCTAAAAAATTCTTAATCCCAAGCCTTGAAATTCCAGCATCATATAACTTCAGTTTTGATAGCCAATTAGCGAGAGATCATCTTTACAGCATCGATCAATTTTCTTCTGGTGGTTTTTATTCAGTACGCGGATTCAGGCAGGGAAGTATCCTGGGCGATTCTGGCTTTAATATTCGCAACGAAGTTACACTGAATTTAGGTCAGTTAATTTTACCTCATATTTCTGCCGAAAAGAAATCAGAGAATCTGGCTAATCTAAATTATTTTTCTCTGACGCCATTTTATGATTATGGTTACGTACAAAATCGTGGCGTTTCCAACAGCGGTCGTCTGAGCAGTTCTGGATTTAAAATCGGTTTCAGCAAAAATGATGTGTATGCTTCTATGACTTGCGCTCGTGTTCTGTCTCGTTCTAGAATGTTAACAAAAAATCACAGAGAAGAAAATACGGTTTATTTTGATTTGGGAACACAACTGAGTTTCTTTTAAATCCCGATTTTCAGCTAGTTCCACTCATAGAAATCAAGAATCGCAGCTTATTATTTTTCCAAAGTCCCTTCATCAAAAAATAAGTTACACGACAGCTTTTGCTCATTTTCCTCCATCCATTTAGCAGCAATAGAATAGCTAAAACTTTTGCGGAAAAGCTCTCTAGTTTCATCATCTAAAACAACGTCATCGCGTGATAAAATAAGTTTCTTTCTCTCGGCAAAATTTCCCATTAAATTGATACGATCTTCCATCGCGGGATTTTCTTTATTCTCTTCCATCCATTGCGCTACACATATTCCCAAAAGATTATTTTGCATATCTTTGATCATTTCCAAAGTTGAATCCTGATGAGGTTTGAAAATAACTTCGGCAATTTCGTTAGATTTTCCCAAAAATACTGTGATATTTTTTGCAGTGTCTTCCGTGAAGAAAAATGTCCGCAAAGTTGAATAAATTAAACTGGCAGCATAAGCGTGTTTTACAGCATTACCGCTAGATTTCGGCATTGATCTTCGTGCAACTTCTTGATTGGCAACTTTCTCAAAATACAAATTATTGGAAATCACGACTGTAATTTCGGCAGCCACAACAAAAAGCAAAATAAAAAGAAAAATATTCTTTAATTTTTTTCGAAACATTTAAAGAAAGTTTTGTTAAGAAGACGCGTAAAAAAGAAATTAAATCAAACCAGACTAATGCTTAAAAGAAATATTTTTTCCTTCAAAATTTCTGACCTGATTTTGATTGTAATAAGTTCAGTTTTCCTTGGAATTTTTTACAATTTTAAAACTATCCAATCTGAATTTACCCTTTATTTAAGCGACTCATCGCTATTGAAATTTTTGATATTCTCCTCAGAAATTTTGGCGGTAATTGTTGTGATGATAATATTTTTTCTAACTCTAACTTTTAATAAAATTTTGTTAAAATCGTTTTTGATTTTAGCATTTTTTATTTCCACAGGTTACCTTTACGTTCTAAACAAATTTGGTACTATACTTGACGGAGCAATGATCGCTAACGCTTTGGATAGTGCCGGTCATGCTGATGAAGTAATCGATTATTCGCTTGGAGTTTATTTTTTCTGCTTCGCATTTCTGCCATCTTTCTTGATTTTTTTTGCAAAAATTTCCGCGACTGCGTTTAGAAAAAAAATTATTGTTAGTGCGCTATCCATTGTATTTCTAGCTGCTTTACAGATTGCCTTTGCTTCGGAAAAAATGTTGAAAGTTTCCTTTGCTCAATATTCTCCAACTAACTATTGCAGTGCGATTTACGAATATTTCGATCGTTTTCACGGACAATTGCAACAAGCAGAAAGTCGTCATTCTTTGAGTGAGATCTACAAATTTTCTCAGGAAAAAAATCCAAAAAATTTTAACGTAATATTTATCATTGGTGAGTCTTTGCGTGCCGACCATCTTGGTTTGAACAATTACGAGAGAAACACTACTCCGCATTTGTCACAAATCCCAGACCTTTTGAATTACACGATTTCCGCCTCTTTTAATACTACGACAAGGTCGGTTACTTCGATGATGTCACACCGAACTTTGAAAGATTTCGTTGATATGCCGCCAGAAAAAAGTTTGGTTTCAGTTTTCCACGAATTGGGTTTTAAAACTTATTGGTATTCAGCTCAAAGCTCGAAAGAATTTAGTAACGGAATGTTGAATATTATGGCTTCAGAAGCTGATGATTATTTTTTCCGCGATCGTTTGCAGTCGTCATTGCGCTCGAATAAAATTTATGACGAAGCTCTGATTCCATACATGCAAAACGCTATCAAAGAAGGTGGTAATAATTTCATTGTGTTGCACAGCTTTGGCAATCACGTTAGATTCTATGAAAGACATCCGGAAAATTTTACAGTGTTTACGCCGGAGTGCAAATTATTGCCGGCTTCTTGTCCGCTAAAAGATGTCACGAATAGCTATGATAACAGTGTTTTGTACACTGATTATTTTGTGTCACAGGTAATTGAATCTTTGAAAGGTACTAACTCAATTTTATTTTTTGCTTCCGATCACGGTGTATTTCTGGGAGAGAATGGGGTTTATGCTAACGGTGGCAAAAAGACTTCTGACAGTGATGCTGTGAAAAAAGTTCCGATGTTTTTTTACATGACAGATCAGTTGAAGCGCGATCAATTCTATCGTAAAAAGTTTGCAGCGGCGTCGCAAAAAACTAAATCAGAATCTCTTTCGCACGATAATTTGTTTGATTCTTTGCTTGATTGCTCGGGCATTAAATCAGAGTTGTTCGAAAGAGATCTGAGTATTTGCAGAAAGTAAAACAGCTGGGCTTTGTGGTGTGTTGCTTTGGTTATTTTTTCTTCGCCAATTTTACGATGATTTGATTATCTTTGCGGATAATTTCAGGTTCTTTTTTGTGATTATATTGCGGTATCGAGAACGAGTAATGGAAGTTTGATGATGAATTAATTTCGCCGTTCTTATTGTTACCTGATTTTTTATTTTCAGCGTAGAAGCTTAAAATATTATCTTTTACTCCCACGACAATTTCCTCTTTAGTGAAACCAGAAAAGTCGATCTGGTAATAGTAATTATCGGCATCCTCGCTTGAGGAAACGCGAGCAACATTATTATTTCCAGAATTTCTCTCGACGTCAGCAAATATTTCTCTCATGCGTTTTTGATGATTGAGAAAATCTTGGTGAATGGTGGCTTCGATTTCTCTTATATCGGCAAAAAAATCATCATCAGCAAATGCAAGAGAAGGGTAGGGAATGAAATTACGAACTATGGGATGGTGATAACTAGGTTTAGAAATATTTTGAGTTATCAAGGTAGCTGCGATTCCAAGTAAAATACAGCTTGTAGCAATAAAAGGTTTGGAAGGGTGAAAGTTCTGCCAGTAAGATTTTATTTTTTTGCTAAGGCAGATTTTAGGAGTTTCTGGGTTTTGATTAATGTTTGTCATATTTTAAATGAGTTGGATTAATAAAACACGCTGCTTCTAAAGACTTACGATTACAGCTTGGGGTTGGATTTAGTTTTGCTCTAAGCAATTTCAAGTTGAGTAGGAAAACTATTTTGCAACATTTTTTCTGCCCCTTAAGTTTTTTTGACTGACGACCTTGTGTTATTTATTTTATGCTTATGTAAATGAGATCGAAATACCAACACCAAAACGCTTTTGAAGTTAATTAATAAAATCTACGAGAAGATATGGAAAATAACGCTACTTCTACGATCAATAAGAAAGCCGTCGATGTTGAATTTTTGCGCAGCATAATTGAAAACGACGTTGAATTTGAGAAAGAACTATTCGCGATCTTTACTGATAATGCTCATCGCAATATCGAAAAAATGGAAGATGCGATCAAAAGTTCTAACGATAATTCTTGGTATATGGCTTCTCACGCCTTTAAGGGTGCGGCAGCATCAATTGGTGCTTTTGATCTTTCGAAAATTTTGGAATATGCTCAAAAGCATCCAGAAGAAAACTATGAGCAAAAAACTGAGTTGCTCAGAAAAATCAGAGAAGAATTGGGTGCGGTAATCCAGTTCATCAATCAAGAGATGATGAACAAATAATATTTCGTTACTAAATCTCTAGGAGCCCGGCCTTCAATTTGAAGTTCGCCGGGCTTTTTGTTGCGCCTTGTTATTTTGGCTTAACAATTTATTTTGCGGAAACGTTGTAATTCCGCGGATCACAAAATTAATCTGAAATCTGAAAATGAATATTATCCTTGCCAAGCCACGTGGATTCTGTGCTGGCGTTACTCGTGCCATTGAAACTGTTGAGAGAGCAATCACTAAATTTGGCGCTCCAGTTTATGTGCGTCACGAGATTGTTCACAACAAATTTGTTGTCGAATCTCTGCGTAAAAAAGGTGCGATTTTTGTTGATGAAGTTGACCAAATTCCTGTTGGTGCAATTACAATTTTCTCGGCACATGGCGTTTCAGATCGTGTGGAAGAAGATTCTTTGGCGCGCGGTCTTGATGTAATCGATGCTACTTGTCCGTTGGTTAGTAAAGTTCATCGCGAAGCTAAAAAATATGAAGAAGAAGGATACGAAATTATTCTGATCGGCCATCGCGGCCATCCTGAGGTTGAAGGCACTTCTGGTCGTGTTAAAAAAGATGTGATTTTGGTGACTGACGAAAATGATGCGCGCACAATTGAAATCAAAAATCCCGATAAAATTTCTTACGTAACTCAAACTACTTTGAGTGTCGATGATACCAAAAAAATCGTCGATATTTTGGAAAAAAGATTCCCTCAAATGCAGCAAGGTTTAGCAACGAAAGATATTTGTTACGCAACGCAAAACAGACAAGATGCGGTTCGCGAGCTTTCAAAAATGGTCGATGTTTTGTTGGTGATTGGCGCAGCTAATAGTTCTAATTCAAATCGTTTGCGCGATTTAGGCGAAGAATGTGGTCTTAAATCTTATCTAATCAGCGGTGCCGCTGACATTGATTGTAAATGGTTTGAAGACGCAAAAAATATTGGACTGACCGCTGGTGCATCTGCTCCGGAAGTTTTGGTGCAAGAAGTGATCAATAAAATTAAAGAAAACTCAAAGTCAGAAGTCAGCGTTTCTGATATGGATGGAATTACTGAAAACACTTTTTTTGCCTTGCCTAGAAAGGTGAGAAAATAGTTAGGCGTAAAGGAGTATTAAAGATTCTGGATTACCACACTTAGTTTGTGAATAATCCAGTTATGATCTTTTTACTTAGCCAAGGTTTGCATCAAATCTTGGTTGTCCAAAATATCTTGAGAGATCTCTTGCAACATATCGTTGATTGTCGCCGCATCAGTTGATTCAAGAGGGACAACGAAATGTTTATTATTCAAAGATAAGTTAAAGTTTTTGGTGACGACCGATTTAGTTTTTGGATTTTTTACAACAACTTTGATCGCCGCTTTTCCTTCTGAAGTTCCCACCGGAAAGCCGCGCTTGGCTAGATAAAATAGCTGTTCAATGTGAATCTCGATAATTTTGGAATTACCTTTTTTAAAACCTTTATTGATCAGATTCTGTTCGATTTTCTCAGTCAAAAGTAACGCAACATTTTGTTGGCTAGTGATATTGATTTTATCGTCGTGACTAAATTCTTTGCGTCCGATTACGCCGTCATCCTTTCTGTCGTCAAACACCATCAAATCTATTGCGGCACCTTTTCCAATTTCAGATTTTTCGTCTTTCAAATTAAGTCTCAAACTGACTTTCTGATCGGTATGAGTGCAAGAGATTGATAAAAATAAAGTCGCAATGAGTAATAGTTTTTTCATAAATTTTTAAAAATTATTTTTCGGCAGAAACTACAAAAGAAATTTCAACTTCGTCTTTAACGTTATTGGCTTTTTTAACGTCGCTATTACCAACTGCGAAAGAGCTGCGTTTGATCGTTGTTTTACCAGTAGCATGAGCTTTGGTTGCGTTATATTCATCGAATGCAAATTCCAAAGTGGCTGGAACTGATTTGCCTTTAATGGTTAAAATCCCTTCAGCGCGGAAGTTCTTTCCGGCGGCGCTAAATTTATCGGCAACGAAAGTAGCTTTCGGGAAAGCTTTGGTAGAAAGCCATTCTGGGCTTTGAACTGTTCCATTGGCTTCGGCAAGTGAAACCGCAATTGAAGAAATATCGATATCGATGGCAACTTTGCTTTTAGCTAATTGTGCTTTGTCAAAATTGATGGTGCCGCCGAATTTTTTGAAAGATCCTGAAATTATTGAGTTATCTTGTGCAACTTTAAATTCAATTTTGCTTTGCGCTGGAACAATCTTCCAGGTCAAGTTTTCTGATGCTTGAGCTGATGTTGCAAAAACTAAAGTTGCTAGAGTAATCAGGATTCTTTTCATAAAAATTTGCATTTTTGATTGGTCGTGAAGTGAAGATGATTTCTAATTTTTCTAAAAAGAAGATTCTAGTAATTTGAGAGATGGTGTAAGGAATTATCTACCTGTTTTACCAATTGACGTTAGAGATAATGGCTCAAAGTTTCTTGCTGCGTAATCACTAGAACTTTGAGAGCCATTGGAACTATCCACCAGAATATCGCTTTTGCAAAAGCTTAGATTTTCTGCAGATGTTAAATCCGTAAGAAATTTTGTAGAATCAGATATTGATAATCTGCGCTGAGATCTTGGTGTGTTGAGATCGTAATCGTCTCGTTGCAAACAATCCTTAATTTGTCCCCATTTCTCAAATGTTAATCCCGCCTCGCCGTTAATATCGCGCTTTTTGGGATTTTCTCTTGCATCAAGAGTTTTCAGCAAACCTCTTATAAATGTTACTTTGCTGCTGCTTATTATTTCAGGATCGTCATCAAGATAGAGAATTTTCTGATTTTCGGGATTTTGAGCAATCTCATCGAGTGCGATTTCCTTTTGCGGAAAGCCTGAAGTATTTCCATGAATCTTTGTAAAATATTCTAGCAAATTATGTTGTTCTAAAATGGTTTCTATCACTTCCGGTCTTTGATTTGAAGCGATGTAGAACTTTATGCCATTTTCGCGGCCTTTTCGTAGGATTCGTTCCAAAATCATTTCATCAGCAAGCCAATTTGATAAGGTTCCAATTTCACTTTTAGTAGCCCTTGCCGTATGAGATTTTGTTAGTGTGCCATCAAAATCAAAAATTATTGTATCAAATTCTCGGTCTCTGAGATTGGCAATTATTTCGTCAGATAAAATGTCGTAATTATCTGACGTAATTGAACTTGTTGATCTGGCCTGACTAGAATATCTTCTGTTTCTGGGAGATGATCCGGGAGATGTATTTCTTTCAGGAGTTCGAACAATTTCTTGGAAAGATTTACTTGCTGACTCTTCTGGTGACGATTTCATGAGTGATTTAATATAAAGATAGGAGTAACCCAGAGTTGCAAATCACACAAGTTCTGAATTCTGGAATACTAACTGTTGATGAAGTTAACAAACGATCCCAGCTTGATATTTTTGAGTAATAATAAAGGAAGGACTTTTTTAAACCTGAGGTTGTAAAATCTAAAAAAAATATCCCTAAAATTTTACGTTTGAAATTTTTATGACCAATCGCACGAAGCAGATTATTACTTTCTTGTCGGTATTCTCTCTGATTTTGGCGATGCTACATTTTTATCTTTATCAGCGCAGTATTTATTATTTGCAGCTGGAGGATCTCGGTCGGAATATTTTGTTGTGTGTTTTTAGCTCATTAATGATGATTACTTTGTTGGCGATGCCGCTAAGTCGGATTTTGCCTCGCTTCTTTGCCTCAATAATTTCTTGGATTGTTTATCCGTGGATGGGTTTGGGTTTGATGTTGATTACAGGATTTTTTCTCGCGGATTTGCTGTGGTTAGCCCTTAATTTTATTTCGCTAAACAGTTCGATCTTTCTATCCCCGCAGTTACAAAAAAACTTTGGTCTGGCTGTTTTTATTGTTGCCGGAAGCTGTGGAATTTATGCTTTGTGGAACGGGTTGAATTTCATCAAAACTAAATTGGTAAAAATTAGTTTAAGAAAATTATCTCCAGAACTTGATGGTTTAAAAATCGCACAAATTACCGATATTCACATTGGCCCAATTCTTGACGGAAAATGGTTACAACGTGCGGTTGATCGAGTTAATGTTCTTGACGCCGATATTATTGCAATTACTGGCGATTTAGTTGATGGATCGGTTGCGGAATTAGGTGCACATGTTGAGCCTTTGAAAAATTTAAAAGCCAAACACGGTGTTTTTTTTGTTACTGGAAATCACGAATATTATTCCGGTGTTCAAGAATGGTGTGATTATCTGCAAAGTCTTAATATCAAGGTCCTGCGCAATAATTACGTTTCGCTAAAAATTGGTAAAAGTGCAATTGACCTTGCCGGAGTTGATGATTGGAGTAGTCGCCATTCCGCCAATGGTTATAATTTACCGCAAGCTTTGGTGGGACGCGATCAAGCCAATCCAGTGATTTTATTGTCGCACCAGCCAATAACGATGCACGATTCTGCCAAAAATAGTGTCGATCTACAACTTTCTGGCCACACCCACGCAGGCCAAATCTGGCCTTTCAATTATTTTGTTCATCTACAACAACCAGTTTCCAAAGGTTTGTTCCAATATCCCAATTCAGATTTACAAGTTTACGTAAATTCTGGAACCGGCTTTTGGGGACCACCCATGCGCCTAGGAACTTTTGCCGAGATTACTTGTATCACCTTGCATAGCCTGCAATAAAATCTGGGAAATTAAAGAGATCAGGATTGTTTTGTCAGAGATTTTTTTGGACGATTTGGGACTTCAATATGCTCCGAAGTCTTGATTTATCTGCATCTGTCGGATGTTATCGGACTTCTTAAAACTGGCTACTGGCGGAGGGAGTGCTCCTTCTTGCGAACTTTTCTCACACTTTTCAGATCCAGATAAATAAAGGCTATAAAGGCTATTTCAACTGCACCTTCTAGTTAGAGAAATAGACATTGTTGGAAGTGAAAGAGCCTTTTTGCGAACCAATAGAATTATTATTTTATTAACTCATTAAATTCGTTGAATAGGTTTTTGATTTCAATTTGTGTTGGATTTTTACTCTCTTCTATTTTTAACAAAATATTATCAATATTGCTAATCAATGCTTGAGAAAAATGTGTTTCTTGATAAAACTTCAGGAACCATTCGTTTTGATGTTTTATAAGTGATAATTTTATTCTAAGATCATCAACTGTTTTTGGTTTGAAAAATTGAGAAAAAATTACTGATCCTTGAATGGTAATTTTTACAAGTTCTTCTATTGCAGCTTTTGCTGCCGTAGCTTCAAAAAAAGGTCCACAATTAGCGTTTCCATTAGGAGATGGGCATAGCATTTTAAATGAGTTTGGAGTTGGATGAGCTCCCAATTCACACAGCAGTTTGTAATGTTTTTGGCGATTCTTTTCCGTAAATCCGTCTCGATTATCTAACGCTTGTCTAACGCTGAATGGGCTAAATTTCCCACTGCCGTTTCTAGATTTTTCATCGTCCTTACTCCATTCATCTATAAGATTTTTATCTGTAGTAAAATAGCTTAATAAAAACACCATTTCTAATAATGTGCGCTGTATACAAACAGAGGCTTGATAGTAACCAGACATTATTAGTTTTATTGCTGCAGATGATTCATTAAATAATCTAATCCCAAGTAGTTGTATAGTTAATTGTTGCTCATTTTCATTAATGTAAATACGAGAAAAATGATCAAAAGCATCCATAGATTTTTCAATCATAGAAAAATGAAACAAAACATTTTCATCCCTCTTTGCGTATTCAATACTTTTTGATCGCAAAAATTCCTCTCCTTTATGCAATGAGATAAACTTATCTGGAAAAATATTTTTTTCTTTCATTCTGATCAGATTTTATAAAGTTACATTTTGGATCTTATTCCTTCTTGCTATTCTCTCAATCTCCAATTCACCTGCACTGAGATTTGATCAGTGTTATCAAAGCTTAAGACAGCATTACTTAAAAAATAATTCTCCGATTTTCTCCGTTTCAAAAATTTTCAACTGCACCTTGCGACAATAAAAGTTCGCAAAAGTGGTCTTTTGCTCGTGCGTTGAAACTTGATGTCTAATTTTTTGGAAGTGCAGTTCGATCCACACTGGCTGCAGGTCGTAAGGAGACTAGTTAGAAGAAAAAGTTCGCAAAAATCATCAACTGGGCTGGAGCCTTGTGGCTCTAATGTCCACAGGGTCATGGCGGAGAGGAAGGGATTCGAACCCTTGATACAGTGTTACCCATATACCTTCTTAGCAGGAAGGTGCCTTCAGCCTCTCGGCCACCTCTCCGTATGTAAATCTTTTGCCAACGCACAGGGCTGATTCTGTGCTGTGAAACGCCTAATCGATGTAGGGATTTGATGCCTAAAGATGAGGAATAAGAAGCTAAACGCACTTTGCAAAGGTGCAATATTTTTTTAGCGGTGAAGTCAGAGATTGTTTGTAATCAGTTGTTGATGCATCAATCGTGTATCGAATCCAGTTTTATTTTTTAGCATTAACGGTGAACTTAATTTGAACATCATCTTGTACGCCGTTGGCTTTGGCGGGATTGGGATTTCCGATGCCAAAGTCAGAGCGTTTGATTGTAACAGAGCCGGTGGCAGTTGCCGCGATATCAGAATAACGTAACAAATTAAAAGTAAGATCAGCTGGCAATGATTTGCCTTTCAGGGTCAAGGTTCCTTTGGCGATAAATTGATTGGGAATGGTGGTTCTGCTGAAGCTGGTGGCGGTGAAATTAGCACGGGTAAATTGGGCTAAATTTAACCATTCGGTGGTTTTTAAAACTTCAATGGCATCGTTAATAGAGCAGGTGATTGAAGGCATGTAAATATCAACTGACACGGCTGAACCTTCCAAATCTTGCGGATTGAAAATAATTTTCCCTTCAAAGTTTTTGAATGATCCGCTAACGGATGAATTGTTTTGCATTGTGTTGAAAAAGATCGAGCTGGTTTGAGTGTCTACTTTCCAGTAAGTATTGTTGTTGAATAAATCTTCTTTAATCAGGCTTTTATTTTCGTTTTTGTCAGCGTCGGTTTTGGCGTTTTTGTCTAAAATTCCTTCAACTTCGATGTTAATTTTTACGTTGTCAGAAATTCCGGGAATGCCGAAATCCATGCCAAAATCGGAGCGTTTGATGGTTGTGTTAGCACTGAAACCAACGGTTTTTTTCTGAGTATAGCTGTTCAGTCCAATACGATTTAAATGGACGTTAAGTGTGATTTCTTTGGCAATTCCAAGCAAAGTAAAATCGCCGGTAACTCTGGCGTTATTGCCTTGAACAATAACATTTTTGCTAGCGAAAGTTGCTTCGGGATATTTCGCAGTATTTAAAAAATCTTTACCTTTTAAACGAGAGTCAAAATTGGCAATTCCAGTTATAAGAGAATCTGTTTTGATGGTAACCGATACCGCGCTATTTTGCGGACGAGTTTCGTCAATTATTATGTAACCTTTAGCTTGGGTGAATTTTCCTGATGGGCTGGAGAAACCAAAATGATTGGCTGACCAAGTGATGTTGGTGTGATCAGGATCAAGTGGATAAATATCTGCTGCTTGCGCGAAATTTGTAAAAAAAAGTGCGGCGCAAAGCAGAAGATATTTTTTCATTTTAAACATGAATTTGTTGAACGAGATCCCGAAAAATGCGGGATAATAATCTATAAATCTGAGAGATTATTAGTTTTTAGTATCGTTGATTGGAGCTGATTCTGAAGCCATTTTTCTGCGGCTGTAAAGATCAGCAAAATCAATCGGGTCAAGCATTAAAGGTGGGAAACCACCGTCAGTTGTAAGGTTAGTAACGATTCTTCTTAAGTAAGGAAAAATCAAGTTTGGACAATAAATTAACAAAATCTGTTCCAACATATTTTCTTCGATGTCTTTGATTGCAAAGACCGCGCCATAAACAATTTCACAAAGGAAAATTCTTTTACCTTCGCCTTTAGCATCAGCGGAAATTTTCAAACTAACTTCGAAAACTTCTTCGGCAATTTTAGCGGCGTCGATATTGATCGAGAGTTCAATATCAGGCTTAACTGCTGGATTTAAGAAAATGCTCGGAGCATTAGGAGCTTCGAAAGACAAGTCTTTGATATACTGAGATATAACGCGGATGTTAGACATTTTTGAAAAATTAAATTTTGAGAAATTATAAGTCGATAGCTTGCGATGCAGATCTTGCACCAGCTAATTGACTGAATTTATCTTTTAATATTGTGAGAAATGGATTTGGTTTGCCACGACTTTGTTCGTAATCTACTTTTACTGGAGGCAGTGTAGATATTGAACCGTTGTGCTCAACTGGGACTGCTGTTCGTATATCTGCAGACAAATCTCCCAATCTTTTTACCTCGGCAATTACGTAAGGCAAAATAATTTCTGGCAAAACTTCAATTCCGTTAGAGATTAATCGAACTGATTCATCGTGATTAGGAACGTGAGTATTATTGCCGATTAGTCTAACTTCAGCAACAGATAAAACATCGTTAATACGCGCCAATCTTACCATTCCGGATTTTCCCGTGTTGTCGCGATGTACCGGAAAGGCTGATGAATCTGGTGAATGCGATGTTGCATCGAAGAATTTATAAAATGGCGTGTCTTTTAAATAACCGGAAAATCCTTTTTTGCGATCAACTGCAACGCTGACTTCTTTTTGACCATCGCGCGCAATTGCAGGCTGGTCTTGAATTGCAGATTGTAAGCCCTTTTGAATCGCCCCAAGAATTTTAGTAGTGGATTCAGTGACTTGAACTTGCTTTTCGGGAGCTTGAATAGTCATTAAACTTTCTTCGCTATTTCCTTGAAAGGCACCGATATTGATTTGTACGTCGCGATCTTTGGCGCGTAAACCATGTTCTTGTGCAACTTTTCTTAAATAAGTGATGGCGTTGTTTTTTCCGGCAATCGATTCATCAATTTCAAATGGTCCGACTGAAACTTCATGAGCGCGAATCATGTCGAGAGTTTGCGGATAAAAAGAAGCGCGATTTGCAATATTGGGAAGAATATTGGCTAAATTTTCTGCCAATAATTTGTCGAACTCAAATGCGCCATCAAGCGTAAGTTTGTTGGCCACGGCTTCAGCGTTACGTACGAATAAAAGATCTAAAAAGAAAATTTCTTCGCGAGATAGAAGATCAACATTGCCAATTGCGGCATCAATCAAATTGTCATGACTTGCATCACCAGTTTTCTGGCCGGCCAAAAAAGATTTTACTTCGGCTCTTTTATCCGGATTTGTTGTCGCATTTCTTGCGGCAAGTTCTTGCAATTCTTCTGCGGAAAAAAGCAGTGTAACATTAGGCGTGTGAGCCAATAAAACGTGAGGTGCTTCTGCTAAATATTCGTGTGGAAAGCCGTAATTATTTCGCATGTTTTTTCGCGAATCTAAATCGGCAGAACCTTTAACTAATTTTTCAAAATCACTTTGCGCTTCGTAGCTTTGAGCGGCAACAGCTGGGCCACCAGATGGCAATAATAAAAATTCCATTTCATAGCCAATGGTGAGCATAACATTTGGTTTTACTTGGGTGGCGTAATCTTGTTGCCAAGCTTCTAGGGTTTGTGGATTGGTAACTCCCAACGTTTCACCCAAAACTTTAGTATCAGTTTTGATGCTTTTTTTCTGAGATTGGAGAGCGAAAAATTCTTGCGCTTTAGTAAAAAGATTTTCGCCATTTTCTGTCGCCTCGATTTGATGAATTAGAGCAGGGTTATCAAGATTCGCACGGTACAGAGTGCCTTGATTAATAGCGGTATGTTCTTCAATGCCATCAATTCCGAAACGGGCTTTTAAAAGATCAAAATTTCCGGGGATATCGATAGTTCTACTCAGATCAACCAGCTGTGAAAAAAAATCTGTTTCATCGGTAATGGCTGAGAGATGGGCTGAATGTGCTTGCAATCCACCTTGTTTACCAAGAATTGCATCGGCGAATTTTCCGTAATTCCATGAAACACGAGCGTGAGCGTGTTGGTATTTATGATCGAGTTCACGCAGAAGTTTCTCTCTAAATTCAGGAAGAGTTTGACCATCTTCAGCAAGTTTGGTGATTACTAGTCTTCTTTTTTCTTCTAAAGATTTTCCGGCTAGTTGGTCAATATTGTGAATTTCTTCAAGGTTTAACATTGAACTTGGAGAAAAATCCGAAGCTCCAAGAGCTGTAATATCGGTGCGATAAAGTGAGTTATAATTATTTTTGAAGTTCTCGAGTTCTTGTGCTAGAGCTTGATTGGGAGAAATTTTTTCCAAAAGGCTGGCACTTTCGATTAGTGACATCACCAAATTGACGGAATTTTTCTGGATGTCTGGAGTAAGACTATTCCAAGCTTGTAAAATTGATGTTATTTGGTCTTGGCGTTGAGATAAGATAGGCATAAAATTAGAAAATTTTTAGTTGATGAGAGGCCTTAAAAATGGCGAAATCTAGAAATGAAAAAGCAGAGAAGTGTGCTAACAACAACAGCAGCAGCGAGAGGAGAAAGCAGGGGCGAAAGAAACGCTTTTTTGGATGTGAGATAATTTTGATTTCATCAAATTTTATCAAATTTTAGGTAAAAATTTTTTCCAAGGGGATAATGCGGTCAACCTAAGATTGCTTAAAAATATATGTCAACTCTCGGTTGTGATTTTTTATGTAATTATCCCTTTTTACGCAAAAATACTATTTATGTTGTCATCTAATTTTTTCTCCTTCTGTCATCCTGAGCGCAGCGAAGGATCTCATGCACTTATCTTCCAAAATTAATATCCTGAGATCCTTCGCTGCGCTCAGGATGACAGATGATGCTTTTTTCAACTATTCTGGAGTGCAGAGACCCTGCAATCCAGAAGGGATTAAGTTTTTTCTAGGCAAGATATTCGCTGTGAGTGCGAAGAACTTTCTTAGCAGCTGAGTCCATAATCAGTGAGTTCACGAAGATTTTTTTGCCGCTACTGCATTTCTTCACACCTTGCAGCATGTAGCCATCAGTCACGCCAGCGCAGGCGAAAATTACATCACCACGTGCCATTTCTTCGGCGGTATATTTTTTATTTAAATCAACGATTCCCATTTTTTTAGCGCGTTCGATTTGTTTTTGGTTATCGCCAAAAATCAAACGACCCATCATTTGGCCGCCAATTACACGAAGTCCAGCTGCTGCCAAAACTCCTTCCGGCGCGCCGCCAGTGCCCATGTAAGCATCAATACGAACTGATTGGCTGGTACAAGCAATTACACCAGCAACGTCGCCATCACCGATTAGACGAATACGTGCGCCAGCTTCACGAACTTTGGCGATCAGTTCGTTGTGACGTGAGCGTTCAAGAATCATCACGGTTAAATCGGAAATATCGCATTTTTTGGCTTTTGCGATATTAGCTAAATTGGTTTTAGGAGAATTATCCAAATCGATTACACCTTCAGGTAAGCCTGCGCCAACGGCAATTTTTTCCATGTAAACGTCAGGAGCATGTAAAAATCCGCCTTTTTTTGCGAAAGCAATTACAGCCAAAGAAGACTCGCCAGCATTGGCACAAATTGTTGTTCCTTCAAGTGGATCAAGAGCGATGTCCACTTCGATGCCACCTTTTCCAACTTCTTCGCCGATGAAAAGCATAGGGGCTTCATCGCGTTCGCCTTCACCAATTACGATGGTTCCTTTGATGTTCATTTGATTCAAAGTTTCGCGCATTGATTTTACCGCAGCCGCATCAGCAGCCATATTGTCACCTTTGCCAATCCAGTCATAACAAGCGATGGCGGCTTTATCGACAACTTCAATAATTTGTGAGGTAAGAGAAGTAAGAGACATAATTTTTGAGGAACTTGAGTTTGTCACAATAAAAAAGGCGGACCCGATTTTGGCGAGTCCGCCTTAATTTTTTTAGAGCTTAGCTTGAAAGCTTCTGCTCTTTAAATTCTACGTGTTTGCGCACGATTGGATCGTATTTGCTAAACACCATTTTTTCTTGTTTTTGTTTTGGGTTGCGACGTGCAAGATAGAAGAATCCTGTACCAGCGGTGCTAACCATTTTGAACAAAATAGAATTTCTTTTAGACTTTGAAGCCTTCGGTTTTCCAGCCATATTTTACCTAAATATTTGGGGGATTTAAAAAAGAGGCGGGCAAAATATTTTTTGCTTGCGCCTAAGTCAAGTAATTAGTTTTGGTGATTAACTATTAGCTAATTTTTTCTCACCTTTGAAGCCGGCGGCAATTCCAGTTCTTGAAACCGCAGCTAATCCGTAATCGGCTAATTTATTTAGAAGTTCGTCAATAATTTCAGAATTTCCGATCACTTCAAAAACGATTGAATCGCCAGCAATGTCAACAACGCTGGAACGATATTTATCAACTATTTTCATCGCTTCTTCGCGTTTTGCTTCGTCAGCAATGATTTGAACCAAAGCTAATTCTCGTTCGATATATCCTTGCTCGCGAGTCAACTCAACAGCGGTGTGAACTGGTACGATGCGTTTTAAAAGTTTGCAGATCAGATCAACAGTTTTGGTAGTGCCAAGAGTTGTGATTGTGATGCGTGATATTTTTTTGTCTAAAGTAGTAGGCGCAACGTTCAGTGATTCGATGTTGTAGCCGCGTGCTGAAAACAATTCAACAATACGTGCTAAAGCACCAAATTCGTTATCAACCAAAACTGCAATTACGTGTTTTTTCATAGAAATTTTTTATTTTTAGATGCTGAGGAATTGAGTTGGAGTTTCGGATAATCGAATGGATTGAGGTTTAGATAAACCAATACTCATAGATATAGAACGCAGATTCCCCATAAATTGTTCGTAAGTAGATTGATTTCTGCTGTCAATTATTTGGTTTCTTTTCTGGTTGGCATCTTTGGAAACTATGTCGTGAGCAGAGATAGAAAGATCTGTTCTATCATGGGCACTCTGCATTGATTGAACCTGTTCAAGTCTGAGGAAGTTATTATCGGGTTCTAATTCCAATATTTGTGTCCATTCTGGAATTCTTTGAGCAATAAAACCCAACAATTTGCAGTTTATTTCAGAACGTATTTCAAACATTTGTTCAGATTTTTCCTTCACCATGGATGTAAGAGATTTGGCAATTATTCCATCTGCTGAAGATAAGTTTTCTTGGGCTTCGCGACGTTCTTGCGCAAGAACTTCTAAATTATCCTGCTGCTCTTTTTCAAGGTAAACACTGTATTGTTCGACTTCTCTTATTATACCATCAATTGCAAAGATTCTTTTTAGGCGAGATTTATCTTTTATTCTTTCTTCAATCGAATTTTCCGATCTTATTCTGGAAAGCCTAATTTCTGGTTCTTCTCCACTAGAAGATGATAGGCTAATGTTTTCAGCGACTAAATTTGCCAATGATTCTGAAGATGAAAAAACAGTTTCAGGAATAACACGTGAAATTTGAGCTTGTGATCCAGTGGTTATTTTTTCTTTACTTAACGATGATTCACCAACTTTAGCGCCTTCAAAAGGATATTTAGTTTCGAAATCTGGATCTTCTTGGTAATTTTCTCTCAAATTTGCTAAATGAACTTCTCTTTGAGCTGCCAAAGCTTTTAAAGGATTTTCGTTAACCCATTGAGTAACCACCTCATGTGGAATTCGAGTCGCTAGAAAATCTCTTCTTTCCTTAAAAATTGTTGCAAGTTCTGTTGCGGAAAATGGTTCGTCGCTGGAATTGCTTGGTTTAAAAACTTCTGAAAAATCTTCGTACCAATACCAGTCTTGAATGATTCTATCGATTACTTCGTCAGTCATCAAAGAGAGACGAAATGACATTTCCAATTCGCTTTCAGCGTAAGATTTAATATCAAGACTTGGTGAAAAAGATTTTCCATCATTAGAGATTTGAGTCGATGATAGAGATTTAGCAAATTCCAAATATTTTTCTAATTCTTCCTGATTTTCCACATCGAAACAGTTAGAAGGTTTTCCAACTGTTTCATCAAGCAAAGTAGTAACGTTTCTGGTTTTTTCCTTGAGAACATCTTCGAAAAGTAGAAAGAATGGTAAATTTCTTGGTAAATCTGAGAAGCTTAATAAGCCAGTTGTTACGCGATTTGTGTTATTCAGTCTAAAAGATGACTCTCCCGCCATAATATGGTGTGAAGATTTGTAGATTATAGATCTTATGGTTCTCTTTTCTGGCTCGGTAAGTTCAGAATCTTGGACTAAATCTTTTGATAAAGACGAAATAGCCTCACTTAAAGATGTTTGGGGAGTTTGGAGCTGTGAATTTTGTTCTGATAGTAGTTTTAGTTTTTTTCTTATTAGATTTATTTCGGCTTCATTAAAAGATAGAGCCGGATCATAATCCATTGACCCTTCTTGGTAAGGTTTGGCTTCGGTGTTGGCATGATCCAAGCTGTTTTCTTTATATCTTCCTTTGAAACCTATTGTCCCAGAGTTACCGAAATCAACGAATACTGAAGAAAACTCTACGACTTTTCTTTCGCTATTAAAGGTAAATTTAACACCGATATTGTTGAGATTCATATTGGCGAAATCCCAATTTCCGATGAATTTTGACGCGATAAAAGATTTTTGAACTTCGCGATGTACATATCCAGGCATCATCTTGTAGATCGCTGCCAAGGCTTTGAGCTTTCTGAGTTTATCTTCTGCTGTAAGTGGTTGTCTTTCTGTCTCTTCTGATTCTGGATTTACTTTGGAGTTGATGCCTTTGATTATTGCTACTTGATCGCGCCATTTTGGCAGATCTTCCTCTTTTAGAAATGCCGAAATAATTTTCTCATCAACTAAAAAATCACCGAGATCATAATAGCCGCTGATTAAAGGTGATGCGACGTAAACATCAGGAATTTTGCCTTCAATATATTCTTCACAAACTGCGGCTCTTGAATCCGGAGCTTCTAATCCTAACGCTCGATATAAATGCGAGGAAAGAATTTCCATCATAGCATTGTGATTGCCATACTTTATTTTCTTGGTACGAGAGGTAAAATCTCCATCTTCAGATTGGAATCTTGAGGCGACATGTTTATCTCTATCTCCAGCAGGAAGTTTGGGGTTGTGTGAGATAAAGAAGGCTTCTCTTGTTGACGCTGTTGGGTCTTTTGTAGCACCAAAATCAATATTTTTGAAAAAACGATTGTAGAAGAAGTTTATAACTTTTCCGGTTTTCTCACCTTGCCCATATTGTCTGGTACCATCATGATAGCCAGACCATCTCCAGAATCTTTTTGATTCTGATTCATGAGGATTTGATATGGTTGGAGATGCCTGACTATATGACGAAATATCCGTTTTCACTTTTTACTAAACTGCATTAATGTCTTTTTGTACGTAAAGCTGTGCTTGTGATCCCAAAAGAATCTCGTTATGTGCTGCGCCAGCTGGAATCATTGGGAAAACATTTTCTGATTTCTCGATAACACAGTTAAACAAAACAGGGCCTTTATGGTTGATCATTTCCATAAATTTAGTGTCTAAATCTTTGGGATCAGAACATTCCATTCCTTTGATACCAAAGGCTTCGGCAAGTTTTAAGAAATCAGGAAGTGATTCCATGTAAGATTGGCTTTCACGTTTTTGGTAAATCAATTCTTGCCACTGACGCACCATTCCCATGTAGCGATTGTTCAGAATCACAATCTTAACTGGCAAATTATATTGTTTGATCGTGGCCAATTCTTGCATGTTCATCATGAAAGAAGCGTCACCACTGATGCACATCACTAAATCATTCGGATTAGCAAGCTGTGCGCCAATCGCCGCCGGAACTCCGTAGCCCATAGTTCCAAGACCGCCAGAAGTTAACCATTTTTTTGGATGATCGAACTGCAAATATTGCGCTGCCCACATTTGGTGCTGACCAACGTCAGTTGAAATAAAAGGTTTTTGATGTTTGGTAAGTTCATTCAAACGTTGCAAAGCATAACCAGGTTTGATGATGGTTTCGCTTTTTTCGTAAGCCAAAGAATCAATTGCTTGCCATTTTTTAATTTGATTCCACCAAGCTGAAATTTCGCTGCGACGGTTTTTAAGTTTGCGTGCCTGCCATTCTTCCAAAATTGCTTCAATTGCAACGGCGGCATCAGAAACGATTGGAACATCAACTTTGATAATTTTGTCGATCGACACATCATCAACATCGATATGAATTTTTTTCGAGTTTGGAGAAAATCCAGAAACGCGACCAGTGACTCGATCGTCAAAACGGGCGCCGATGTTGATCATCACGTCGCAATCATACATCGCCATGTTGGCTTCGTAAGTTCCGTGCATTCCAAGCATGCCGACGAAATGTGGATCAGATGCTGGAAATCCGCCAAGTCCCATCAAAGTGTTGGTGATTGGGTAGCCGGTTTCGTGAACTAATTTAAACAAAAGTTGGCTGGCTTTTTCACCAGAATTGATGATGCCGCCGCCGGTGTAAAATATTGGGCGTTGTGCTTTTTCAAGCAAATCAACTGCTTGTGAAATTGCTTCGCGATCAATTTTTAAAGTGCGTCTTTCAATTTGATAAGAGGCGCGATTGATCGCGGTTTTGCCTTCATAAATTCCGTGGTTATTTTGTACGTCTTTTGGAATGTCGATCAAAACTGGGCCTGGGCGGCCAGAACGCGCGATGTAAAACGCTTCGTGAATAATGTGACCTAAATCGTTTACGTCTTTCACCAGATAATTGTATTTGGTGCAAGAACGCGTCAGGCCAGTAATATCAGCCTCTTGAAAGCCATCAGTTCCAATCAAAGAAGTGGCAACTTGGCCAGAAATGCAAACCAACGGAATTGAATCTAAGTAAGCATCCGTAAGGCCGGTGATGGCATTAGTTGCGCCTGGACCAGAAGTAACAGTTATCACACCAACTTTACCAGTTGAGCGGGCATAACCTTCTGCAGCGTGAGCAGCAGCTTGTTCGTGACGAGTTAAGACGTGATGCAATTTGTTTTGGACAAAAAGTGCGTCGTAAAATGGCAGAATCGCTCCACCCGGATAGCCGAAAATGGTATCAACACCTTCGTTGATAAATGCTTTAACAATGATTTCTGCGCCCGAAAATTTATTCGGAGTATTTTGATTGGTCATTTTGAAGGAAAAATAATGCTTCAGGAAGGCCTGAGATTTAAGAGATGGTGAGCTTTCTAATCAAGTAAAATTTATGCGTTTTTTTAACTATTGTGAGAAACGGGGAATTATTTGTTTGACAAGTCGAGGGGCTTTTTTGAAAGCTACGAAATAAAGATTTATTTTAACGAAGTAACAAAGGTATGAAAACCAACCAAACTACAGCTGATCTTGATCTTGATAGTTTTAAACTTGATATCGAGACAGTCGAAGAGAATTCCAATTCAGATTTTAGAACCATCTCTGCCAAATTTTCTGAAACAAGAGACAGGCTAAGACAAGAGATTGATGCAACAAGGGAGCGTTTGAGTTCAAAAGATCAAGGCAAAGCGATTCCGCAGCTAAAAACCCAAGAAGATGTTGAAGTATTTAAGCAAGAAGCTTTGGCTCGATTTAGCATTGCCAGCCGTGCAGCCCAACAATTAGAAGATCCGGCTTGCGACAAAACTATTGAAGAAACGCAGAAATTATTAAGTGATTTAGTGGTTGCTGGTGATCAATTTTTCATTGATATGAAGATTGTATTATTCCACCAATCGGGGTTTGTGGTCGATGCTTGCAAAACTTTAGAGCAAGAAGAAAACGCTGCCAAAGTGCCGCAACATATTGCTGAAATCAGACGCAATATTGACTCGATCGCTGCGATGCCAGATCTTGATCAGCTAGTTGAGCTTTCGTCTGATGTGGCAAAAATGGCCAGCTCTTACACACAGATTGCCGCTTTTGCCAATTCAGTTAATGACAATGAAAACGGTTTAGTGATCAGAGAAAGCTCGGCTTCGCGCACTTTAGCTGCCAATACTTCTCAGGCATATCGAGGAATTGTCCAGCCTTTCAACGATTTTGTTACTAGAGCGAAACCAAGTGAAAAAGTTTCTGCACAATTTGATCTAAAACAATCACAAGCGATTGAAAGAAGAGTGACGTTTGTCAATGACGTAGCAGAAAATCTGGAAAATGCTTTTATTCTTTCTGGCGCAATACAAGACGGCAGAGTACAACGTGGAGAAAGTAGGGTAGAATATGCTTTAAGTGCGATGCAAGGCTTGGTAAGTATTGCTGCTCCAGCCGTAATCCGCCAAGGTATGAATGGCTTTTTGGAAGCAGCCCGATTTGTAGTTGCCGCTAAAAAAGATGTGCAAAATGAAAATGTCGCCGAATTTGCCACTATCGCTGAAGGTTCAGAAGCAAACCAAGAAGAACGCGGATTGCGTCGCAATATTATCCACAGCGTTTCCTCAAAGATTTATCAACTTTACGATCATAAAGATGAAAATGGCCATTCGCCGCTCGATAGTTTGACTGAACAAGGTAGACGAAAATTTGCTTCTTGGATTACTGAAGATTTGGTAGTGGCAATGGGTGATTTCAAATTCCCTGATCGTTCAGAATTACCACATTTTGATCGTAAACAATTTGCTACCGATGCGAAATATCGTGAAGAAATGGGGCAAAAATATGCTGTCGAAATTGATGAAAATAAAATTGGTGGTGCGCGTTATTTAGGAGAAATGATTTCAACAATTGAGAGTAAAATTTACGTCGATTTTGTTGCTGACTCTTTGGTAAGTAAAGTGGTGCACGGCCTTGAAATCAGCGATATCGTTAAGAAAGCCAGAAACTCTGTGGATCGACCGCGAGATTTTTCTAACGAAGATAAAATACCAGAAAGAAGGAATGATAAGCTTAACTTCTGGGGTATGAAAGAAGAAGCGGCTGTTGATTTGGGAGATGGTAAATATCTGATGCCGACAAGTCGTTTGAAAGATGGTGAGAAGCCTAAATATGGTTTCCGATTGGCTACAGCGGCTGAGAAAAAGGCGATGGAAAATAATCAAGAAATCGCCGGATATACCGTAGTTGAAAGAACGCAAAATCGCCAAAAAGAAACCACAACAACGCAATCTCAAGAAGCCGCAACGCAAGCAACAGAATCCCAAACTCAATCTCAAAGTGCGGCGGAAATTTCACACGATCCGAAAAGAGTGATTGGCGATATGCAGAATTTAGTGTTGCGACAAGTCGAAAAACACATTGCAGAATTTGGTGAAAAACAGAAAAAAATTTCCGGATACGTTGATAAAAGACATTCAGAGTTACAGACAAAACTGAAAGAAGCCCAAGAAGATTTGGCGAAAAAATCAGAAAAGAAGCCTCGTTGGAAACAGGCTTTAACTTTGGTGACTTTTAGAATGTACAAAGGCGGTTTGCCAAATGATGTAACGCAAGAAAGTAAGTTGGTTAAAGATTTGGAAACTCGCATCAAACAAAATCGCCAAGATTCAGTGATGTTGGGAAGACAAACTGAAAATATTGGAAAATTGCGTGAAGATATTGTCACTGCTTTTGAAACCAAAACCGAAAAGAAAGGCGTTGATCTTACTAATGTTACTGATTCTTTGCGCCAAATCGCCAACTTAGTTGAAACCAGCCGAGAAGTTGTACAAGCAGTGCAAGAGCATCACACCATGAATTGGGACGATGCAAGACGCAAAGTCGGTTTTAATCACACTATAGCCGAATCTTTCCGTCAGGGATTTGTGATTGCTGATGCGCTTAATCAGGGCAAAGTTCAGTTTTCTGAGGATCGTGTCGACAAGGTATTGGGAGCGGGTCAAATGGTGACTGGATTTATTCCTCCAGTAGCACAACAAGGTATGGCGATTGCCTTGCAAGTTGGGCAAGTTGTAAATGGCATCAAGAAAGCTCACAACGCCAAAACTTTAGCGAATTTTGGTATGGAAATCGGCGAGTCGGGAGAAGAAATGCGCCCGTTAATTGTGCAAGCGATTGGCGAAAAATTGCACGATACTTTTTCGCTGCGCGTGGCTGGTAAATCGATTCTCGATAACTTTACCAATCCCGATAGATTTGCCGATGCTTTGTCGGCCCGCGTCATGGATCAAATGATTAGCTACACAATGCCAAAACGCAGTGAAGCTGAAAAATTTGACCGAGAAAAATATGATTCTGATGAAAAATATCGTGAACAAATCACCCAAAAATATGGCAGTGTGATTGATGAAAAAACTGTCGCCAAAATTAATGACGATAATTACGCCGATTTGGTTGCAAATCAGTTAATTGGTGCGGTTTTGAAAACTCGAAAAGCTGGTTTGTCGCTGGATAATTTCCATTTTGAAGATCACGAGCTGGCCGATCACGCCAAGGGTAAAGATTTGACAATTGAAGGCGCGATGTATCGCTGTGCTGTTGAAAAAGATGCGCAAAATCCGGAAGAACGTCGTCGTTTTATTCCAAAAAGTCGTACCAAAGATTTGGAAAAAGGTGATAGCAAATACGGTTATCGCAAAGAATTACCGGGAGAGCGAATTGAACAAAATTCTGAGTATGTTGAATTTGATCCAGCAAAACAAATTTACGAAACTGCTAAAGAAAAAGTTCTGCAAAAACTAACGGCGGCGCATTTTAAAGAAGGGATGGTGATTGATGGAGACGTTGCAGGTGCGTTGCAAAAAATGGTCGAAAATTATCGCCAACAAAAACAAGAAAATCCGAATTTACGTCACGGTGATTTTCTCAAAGCAGATCAAACTTTGGATGATGGTGAGTCAAAAAGATTCTTTGGCGTTGTTGTAGGTAAAACTGCCCAGCGTAAAGAATTTAACAACGAGTTAAAAAAACCGCTTTTAGCTCTTTTAGATGCTGCTGATCGTTTATCGCTTGCTGAATTGCGCGGTGAAACAGAAGTGGTCAAGCCAGCAAGATCGGTGGTTGATGGTGTGAAAATTGGTAGTGCAACTGAAGTGGTAGATATTTTCGCCGCAATAAAATCAGCTCCAAAACGAGATCCAAAAGATTTGGAAGAGTTAGGAAAATACGGAGATGCTCACGAAGAAATCGCCCATATTTCGGCTAAAGTTAAAGCAGCAAAAAGTACTGATGCAATTTCGGCGGTTGCTGACTCGATAATGTCTAGCGCGACTGATATTATTGAAACTGCTGCGATGGTATCAGAGAAAGTTTTGGGTAAAAAACAAACTCCGGTTGCGGTAGAAGTTGTGGCGGAAAAACCTGATCAGAAATCTTTGGTTGATTATGTCGAAAGCCGCGATTCCTTGTTGAAAATGCTTAACGACACTCATTTGAAAGAAAATGTTGCGACAAAAAATAAAGATGAAATTGCTCGCGGCCATACCACAAAAGTTTTGGAAAATTGTGTTACCGATTTTGTCCAAAGCTATCACGCCAAAGTTATTTCTGGAATGACAACAGAAAATCTGGAAAAATTTGCTGCGGCGCAATTACCAATCAAAACTGAAAATCCAATTATCGCTTCTGCTTTAGTAGGTTTGGCAGTTCAATATAGCGAAGCGATGATCGAAAAAGCTCAAACTAGAAGAGCTGAACAACCTCAAGTCAACGCGAGCAAGGTTGCAGAGGTTCCAACTGTAGAAGTTTCGGGCAAAGATAAATTATTGGCCGATTTGCATAGTATGGTTGGTTTAGGAGATGACGCTTCAGCTGCTGCAATCACTGCAACTATGAAAGCTATGATGCTTGCGATGGGTGGTAAAGTTGAGGGTAATAAAATCAAATTGCCGCCAGTTTTATCTGAAGCTGAAGGTAAAAAACCGATGCATTTTGTTATTGTGGTTGATCCAAAAACTCAGCAATTCACAGACGTTGAACTGCATGGTGGTGATGTCAAAGGTACGAAACTTTTCAGCAGTGAGAACAAACGCCAACTATTCGACAAAGAAGGAAATATCAAAGCTTCGCATGTTGAAACTGTGAAAGATTTAATGTCTAAATATCAGGAAAAATTAGGTTCGAAAGAAGAGGAAAGTGTGCGTGGTTCTGAATCTACATCAAGAGAAAGTGAAGTTGAAAAAGGCCGTGGATCAATTTCAGAGTCAGTTGCGAAAGCCGCAAAATCAGCGATGAAATTGAATCCAATGAATATGATCAGAAGAGCAGGTCGATATGCCGCGACAGAAATTAGTGCTGGTGGCAGTGATCGAGATGGTGGAGGGCGTTCACAATAGTCGGTTGCTTTTTTTTGCCGTAAAAATACTGTGACGCGATCCGCTTTGTTGGCCTATCTGAAATACATTCTAATAATCACAAAATACTAAAATATGACTAAACCGACAATCATTAACATCGAAAAAATTATTAAATCTTTGCCGCATCGTTACCCAATTTTGTTGGTTGATAAAGTTGTTGAATTGGAAGTCGGCAAAAAAATCGTCGCGATCAAAAACGTTACTTTTAACGAGCCACATTTTCTTGGACATTTTCCTGACCATCCAATTATGCCAGGCGTTTTGATTATTGAAGCTTTGGCACAAGCCGGCGCTTTGATGGTGACTTCTGCTCCTGATTTTAAAGCCGAAGACAAGCTAGTTTATTTCATGTCAATTGACGGTGCCAAATTCAGAAAACCAGTTGTTCCGGGAGATGTCTTGGAATTGCACGTTGAAGCCGTGCAAAATCGTGGTGCGGTTTGGAAACTATCAGCAACTGCAATTGTTGATGGCCAAAAAGTTTCAGAAGCACAACTTTCTGCAATGATCGTCGATAAAGAAAAAAAATAATATGGCGCAAAAAATTCATCCAACTGCGATTGTAAGCCCAAAGGCGCAGATCGCTGATAATGTTGAGATCGGCCCTTTTTGTACTGTTGGTGACGATGTCAAAATTGGCGAAGGTACAATTTTAAAATCTCACGTTGTAATTGAAGGCGACACGGTGATTGGAAAAAATAATGTAATTTTCCCTTTTGCTGTGATCGGCGTTGAGCCACAAGATTTGAAATTCAAAGGCGAAAAAGCTCGCGTAGTGATTGGCGACAACAACAAAATTCGTGAACATGTTACAATCCACCTGGGCACACAAGATGGCGCGATGGTTACAACTATCGGCAGCAATTGTTTGTTGATGGTTGGTGTTCACATCGCTCACGATTGTATCGTTGGCAACAATGTAATTTTGGCCAATAACGCAACTTTAGCTGGTCACGTTGAAGTTGGTGATCACGTGGTAATTGGCGGATTGTCAGCAGTTCACCAATTCGCTCGCATCGGCAAAGGTGCGATGATTGGCGGCATGTCGGGCGTTGAAAATGACGTTATTCCAAACGGTTTAGTAATGGGCGAACGTGCTTCTCTAGCTGGTTTGAACATTGTTGGAATGAAACGCCGCGGCATTTCTCGCGAAGATATTCACGCACTGCGCAACTTCTTCAAACAGCTTTTTGCTAACCAAGATGGTCAATTTTCCACTCGTGCAGAAAATCTAGCAAAAAACTTCGACAGTCAGGTGGTTCAAGAGGTGGTTTCATTTGTAAAAAGTGAAACTAGCCGCAATTTCTGTCAGCCAAAATCTAACATTAATTCGGAAGAATAATGCGCGAACTTTGTCTCGATATTGAAACCACAGGCCTTGATCCGCGTACTGGCGATAAAATTGTCGAGATTGCTGTGGTTGAATTAGTCAACAAAGTTAAGACCGGAAATTTTTTCCACAGCTACGTCAATCCACGCCGCGAAGTGCCAGAAGAGGCATTTAGAATTCACGGACTTTCCACCGAATTTTTACAAGATAAACCAATTTTCGATCACGTTGTTCGCAAGTTTTTAGACTTCATCGGCGACGATAAAATCATTATCCACAACGCGGCGTTTGATACCAAATTCATCAATCACGAATTGCGTATTCTTGGCTTGCCAGCTTTGAATATGAATAACGTGATCGATTCACTCACAATTGCGCGCAATAAATTTCCCGGCGCGCCAGCATCGCTTGATGCACTTTGTAAACGTTTTGGCATCGATTTATCTCGACGTACCAAACACGGTGCATTGCTTGATACTGAACTGCTTTGCGATGTTTATGTTGAGTTGATGGGTGGAGCACAATCTGGTTTATCTTTTGGATCGAGTGCAAAAAAAGAAGAAACTGTGACGCAAAAAAATTCTGAAGAAGTGGTGGAAATTACACGCAGAAATCTAGAAAGACGCAGCTTCCCGGTTTCACAATCTGATGAAGAAGAACACAAAAAATTCATTCTAAAAAATTTTAAAACCAATCTTTGGGGGTTTAGCTCTTAAAACTCCAAAACACACCACATGACAAAAATCACCACACAATTTCTAACATCGTCATCCTTGATGCGACGCATCGAGGATCTCTGGATGCTAATAATGTTAGAAAAAAATAACCTCATCCTCTTCTTGCCAGCATTTATCGGCTTTGGCGCTGCTTTCTATTTTTTATTTGAGAGCAACTTTCTTCTCTATTTATCGTTTTCAGCGGCGTTATTTTTTGCGGCGATTTTATTTTATTTTCTAAATCGTCATTCATTTCGCTGCTTGGTTTTTCTAGCTTGTGCGTTGTTTTTGCTAGGAAGTTTTTACGGATATTTTTACCAAAAGTTTTTTCTCAACTACACCAAAATCAGCGGAAAAATTTATGTTGATGGCGTTGGAAAAATTACCGCAATACAAAAATTCACTAATCCAGTAAATGGCGTTAGCGGTGCTAATTTATTGATTTCAGAGCCGAAACTCTACAAATCAAAATTCGTTGAGAAAAAGAAAAAACCGAAGAAAAAAAAGGCTAAAAAGAAAAAAGTTACGAAACCTAAAAAATCTAAAAAACGTAAAAAAACCAACAACTGTCATTCTGAGCACAGCGAAGGATCTCAGGAGCTTGTCTCGGAAGCATTACCACACGAGATCCTTCGCTGTGTTCAGGATGACAATGTAGCAAAACCACGAGTCAAAAAACCAAAAAAAAAGAAGCCAATCAGCGAAAAAACTATTCAAAAAAACTTCGTAAATCTTAGCGGTTATCAAGAAATTGATCGTGAATTTTTAGACTACTCGAAAAATTATCAGCAGATTGAGTGGTTAAAAATAGGTGATCACGAAGCTTTTCCCGATCCACCGCCAAAAATTTCACTCAATCTAATTAAAAATTCTGAGACGCTAAAAGTTAATGATGTGATTGCATTTCGCGCCATGTTGCAGCCGCCAAAAGTTCGAGAATTTCCTGACGATTTTGATTTTAATTTAGATGCCAAATTCAAAAAGATTGGTGCTTACGGTTTTGTAATTGGCGAAACTAAAACCATGCGCGAAGCAGAAATATCAAGCTTTGAAGATTGGTTTATAAATTTACGCGAAACAATTCGTGCCAAAATTTCAAACGTAATTTCTGGTGATGAAGCTGCAATTGCCGCAGCATTTTTGATTGGAGATCAAAGTCAGATTTCGTCAGAAATGATGCAAAAAATTCGCAATTCTGGATTGGCGCATTTGCTGTCAATTTCGGGATTTCACTTGTCGTTGGCCAGCGCAATTTGCTTTGTAATAACGCGATTTTTGCTGTCGCGCAGCGAATATTTAGCGTTGCATTTCGATCTTAAAAAATTTGCCGCAATTGCCGCGATTATTGGCACTTATTTCTATCTTAAAATTGCGGCATCACCACTTCCAGCACAGCGTGCTTTTGTGATGGTGGTTTTAGTTTTACTGGCACTTTTCGTCGGTGAAAAAATCAACGCCAAAAGATCAATTATGTTTGCGGCGCTATGCCTGATTTTACTGAATCCTCTCGCAGTTTTTAACATCGGCTTTCAACTAACTTTTGCGGCGATTTTGATGCTGACGGTTTTGCGCATAAAAAGTGATCACAACGATCATTTTCTGCTGAAAATTCTAAAATATTTTTCGCATATAATTTTAATTTCAATTGCAGTGCAAATCGCCACTGCGCCGTTTTTGATGCGAAGCTTTCACAATCTTTCTCTGCTTGGTTTCGTTGCTAATATTTTAGCAATTCCGCTGACTTCTTTTATCGTAATGCCATTGGGATTTTTGGCATTATTTTTGATGATTTTTTCTGCCGAGAAATTTTGTTTGCTGCTATTTTCTCAGAGCATTTTGTTGATCGAAAAAATCGCTGTGATGGTTAACAATTTAGAATTTTCGAACGTCATTGTACCAGCAATGTCAGGCTTTGGTGTGATTTTAGCGATTTGCGGAATTTTGATTTTTTGTTTGTTGCAAACGCGATTTCGTTTTATCGGAATTTTGATTTTTGCGCTGTCTTTCGTGACGATCTTTTTCGACAAAAAACCTGATATTTTATTTGAATCACATCAAAAATTCTTCGCGGTAAAAACTTCCGACGGATTAATTTTCTCAAAAAATCTGCGAGCTTCAAAGCAGTGCCAATCTTGGATGGATAAGATGAATGAAAAAAAATTTAAGTCGCTACAAAGTCATCCGCAGCAAAATATTTTTTGTGAAGAAAATCGCTGCGTAATTAACCAAGATAAGAAATTTCTAGTTTTGCTAAAGCGCAATAAAACTTCAGAAATTTGTAAAAACGACTTTGATGTGATTGTCAATTTAACTGCGAAATATCAGCTCCCGAGCTGTATTTCTGAAAATAAAATCAAAATTGAGAATCATGATTTTTATTTAAGAGGCGGGCAGTTTTTTAAATATAACGGCGAAATTTTTACTTTTTGAAAACGATAAATTTCGCGCCAGAAAAATTGAAAGCGGTAATAAGAACGATGGTGATGATGTTGGCGATTTCAGGGATGATGCCGCAAAGCTCGACAAAAACGCGTAACAAAGCACTGCTTAAGGCTAGTGAAATCAAATAAAGTGAAAGGTAGCGCGTAAAATATCCGCTGTCTTGCGCTTTGAAAGTGAAGCGTTTGTTACATTGATAATTAAAGCCGATGCTTAAGCAAAAACCCGCAAGGTTTGCGATCAAATAATGCAGCTTAAATTGATGCAGAGCGATGATAAAAGTTGAATAGCTTATGATTGTAGAGAAACCGCCAACAATTATAAAAGTGAGTGCCTGACGGGTGATGTGATAACGCCCAGCTAAATCTTTTACTAAAGAAGAGATTGTCATTAAGAGGCAGCGAAGTGAAAGCTGGAAGTAAAAGTAGATGGTGACCCCAACGGGATTCGAACCCGTATTGCCACCGTGAAAGGGTGGCGTCCTAACCATTAGACGATGGGGCCGCAAGAAACGGCGCTTTATTTATTGGCCAAAAAGCGAGCGGCGCAAGTTACGAATCACATTTAAAAGTGCAAGAAGAGAAATTATTTCTCTTAAATTTTTTTTAATACTTTTAATCAGAGTGACAAAAATTAATTGTCACAGCACTTCCGACCAACTTTATTTCTTAAAATGGCTAAAAATCTGCACTTTATTTTTGGAGATCAGCTTTCGCATAATTTAATAAATCTACGACATTTTGATCAGAAAAATGACGTGATTTTGATGTGCGAAGTTATTGAAGAAGCAAGTTATGTTTGGCATCATCCCAAAAAAATTGCCTTTATTTTTTCAGCAATGCGCCATTTTGCAGAAGAGTTGCGCACTAAAGGATTCAATGTTGATTACGTAAAGTTAGATGATGAAAAGAATTTGCAATCTTTTGACGCAGAGCTGAAACGCGCTGTTACAAATCATAATCCGCAGAAAATCTTGCTAACCGAGCCTTCGGAATATCGAATTTGGCAAAAGGTTTTGATTTGGCAAAAAGATCTTAAAATTCCTTTTGAAATTTTCCCTGATCCTCGTTTTTTATGCTCGCAAGCTGAATTTAGAAATTGGGCCAAAGGTAAGAAAGAATTACGTTTAGAATTCTTTTATCGCGAGATGCGCAAGAAACATAAAATCTTGCTTGATGCAAGCTCTAAGCCAATCGGCGGCAAGTGGAATTATGATGCTGAAAATCGCAAAACGCCAAAAGTTGGCATGAAATCGCCTAAACGAATTTCCCATAAAAAAGATCAAATCACGCGCCAAGTTTTGGATTTAGTGGCAAAAAAATTTGCCAATAATTTTGGTGATTTATTGCCGTTCCATTTCGCCGTAACCCGAGACCAAGCTTTGATTGAAGCGCGTCATTTTGTTGAGGAGCTATTGCCAAATTTCGGTGATTATCAAGATGCGATGGTTCAAGGCGAGCCTTATCTTTACCACTCGCTGCTTTCTTCTTACATCAATGTTGGATTGTTGGAGCCGATGGAAATTTGCAAAATGGCAGAAAAATCTTACCACGACGGACTCGCGCCGCTTAACGCTGTCGAAGGCTTTATTCGTCAGATTCTTGGTTGGCGTGAATATGTTCGTGGTGTTTATTGGCTTCATATGCCGAGCTATGTCGAGCTTAATTTCTTCAAAGCGCAAAATGATTTACCGAAATTTTATTGGGGCGAAAAAACCGCGATGTTTTGCGTTGCGGAAGCTGTAAAACAAACAAGGGAACACGCTTATTCGCATCACATTCAGCGTTTGATGATTACAGGAAATTTCGCGTTGTTGGCGGGAATTAATCCGCAGCAAGTCCATGAATGGTATTTAGCGGTTTATGCTGATGCTTTCGATTGGGTTGAAGTTCCCAACACAATTGGCATGGCGTTGCACGCTGATGGCGGAATTATGGCGAGCAAACCTTACGCGGCGAGCGGCAAATATATTTCGCGTATGAGCAATTTTTGTAAATCTTGTCGCTTCGATCCCGAAATTACGGTTGGCGATAAAGCTTGCCCGTTTAATTCGCTTTATTGGAATTTTATGCATCAACATGAAAACAAACTCAAAAACAATCAGCGCTTGAAGTTTGTTTATCCAACTTGGCATAAAATGGCGGAAAAAAAACGTGAAGAAATTTTAGCACAGGCGAAAATTTATTTAGAGAAACTAAAGCATAATCAACTATGACCAAACCAAGAATAGCAATAATCGGAGCTGGAATTTCTGGAATTATTTTGGCGCGTGAACTGCAAGAAATTGTGGATGTTAAAGTTTTTGAAAAGTCACGCGGTGTTGGCGGACGCATGTCAACACGCTATGCTGAACTGTTCGCTTTCGATCACGGTGCGCAATGTTTTACCGCTCGTACCAAGATTTTTCAAAGATTTTTACAACCTTTTATTGCATCAAATGATGTTGCTCCTTGGCTTGGTAAAGCAGTAAATATCGACAATGACGGCACAATTACTCCGCGCTTTTGGTTTGAAACTCACTTAGTTGCCGCGCCAAATATGAATAGTTTGTGCAAAAAATTAGCGGTTGGGCTGGATATTTCTTGCGGAGTTGAAGTTGCACCAATTGGCCAGAAACGAGGTAATCAATGGCATTTAACCGATAAAAATAATGCTGATTTGGGAGTGTTTGATTTCGTAATTTCTACCGCACCGCCAGCTCAAACTAAAAATTTATTCGGCGCTAAATTCAATGTTAAGGAAGTTGCAATGCAGCCTTGCTACGCTTTGATGTTGGGCTTTAATCAAAAGTGGGATCGTGACTGGATTTTTGCTAAAGTTCGCCACAATCCGATCAAATTAATTGCGGTAAATTCGAGTAAACCAGCACGAAATTCTGAAGCGACATCGCTAGTAATTCACAGTCGTGAAGCTTGGACGAAGGAAAATTTAGAGCGCGATCAAAAAGAAGTTGAAGAAACTTTGTGCCAAAATTTTACCAACTTAAGCAAAATTAATCATCAAGATGCCGCTTACAAATCACTGCATCGCTGGCGTTATGCTTTGGTTGATGAAACTAGAAATGAAACTTTTTTTGATGCTGAAAATAAACTCGCCGCAACCAGCGATTGGAGCACCAACTCGCGAATTGAAGATGTTTGGCTGGCGGCAATGAATTTAGCTAAATTAGTTAAATCTAACTTTTAACTTTCGGACGCACCGAACCAAGCCCGCCATCAACTCCCAAAACTTGGCCGGTAATCCAGCTATTTTTTGGATCTAAGAAAAAAGCAATTGCTGAAGCAATTTCTTCGGCGTTGCCAATCCGACCCAAAGCGTGCATTGCTTTTGAAACTTCCAGCGCTTTTTCGTTGCTAACAATTTGTTTGGTTAAGTTGGTTTCTGTTAATCCGGGAGCGACAACGTTAAATCGTAAATTTTGTGACGCATAAGTTGCTGCTGCAGATTTTGCCAAGCCAATAATACCAGCTTTTGCGGCGGCAATTGCTTCGTGATTTGCTAATCCTGTCATCGCAGCGGCTGAAGAAATCAAAACTATAGAACCGCCATTTTTCATATATTTAGAAGCAGCGCGACAAACTGAGAATGCAGTTGTCAAAGACGCTTCAATTACTGATGAATAGTCGCTTTGTGAAGTTAAATGCGCGCCTTTGAGCAACAAATTTCCGCTTAAATTTACTACACCATCAATCTCGCCAACTTGTTTAAAAACTTCTTCAGTTGCTGCAAAATCAGCGGCGTTTAGCACAAAATCAGCTGTGATTTTAGAATTATCTCGCGCAGTTTGAACAACTTCGTGACCTTGATCTTTTAATAATTCAACCAGCTTCTGACCAATTGAACTGCTTGCCGCAATAACTAAATAACGTGCCATATTTAAATTTTTTAAAATTGGTTAATAACAAAATGCCGCACAAAATTAAGAAAGAAAATTTGCCGCAAAAAATCTGTCAAATCTGTCAGCGATCCTTTGTTTGGCGCAAGAAATGGCAGAAAGTCTGGGATGAGGTGAAATATTGTTCTGACCGTTGTCGTCACAATAAATCCTCAAAATCTAATCTACTTTAAAGCAACTTTATACGCTGCCAAACAGCGTTCCCGCGCCAGTTTGTGATCAACAATTGGTTTGGGATAAAGTTTAGTGTCGATTTCTGGAACCCATTTTTTGATGTATTTTAAATCGGCATCGAATTTTTCAGTTTGGCTTTCGGGGTTAAAAATACGGAAATAGGGCGCGGCGTCGCAGCCTGATCCTGCCGCCCATTGCCAGCCGCCGACGTTGCTTGGCATATCGTAATCGAGTAGTTTTTCAGCGAAATATTTTTCGCCCCAGCGCCAATCAATCAGCAAATGTTTAGTTAAAAAACTGGCGACAATCATGCGCACACGATTGTGCATGAAACCAGTCTGATTGAGTTCGCGCATGCCGGCATCAACAATTGGATAGCCAGTTTGACCGAAGCACCATTTTTGAAAATCATCTTCGTGATTCAACCATTGCACGTGATCATATTGCGGCTTGAAAGCGGAAGTGGCAGAATGTGGAAAGTGATACAAAATCATCTGATAAAAATCGCGCCAGATTAATTCGTTAAGCCATTTTTCGCTGGTTGCAGCAGCCATTGACGCCAATTCGCGAATGCTGATGGTGCCAAAACGCAAATGCAAACTTAAACGGCTAGTGCCGCGAATTGCAGGAAAATCGCGCTTCTCGCCATATTCTTCGATAATTTTTATGTCAACTTGGCGATTGGGAAATTCAAAATCAAAATCGACAAAACCAATTTCAGCAAGGCTTGGAATTGGCAACGGTGCGCATTTCAAAAAGTTATCGAAATATTTTTGAGTTGGATAAGCGCGCAGATAAAATTCGTTTAACGTGCTTTTCCACTTGCGGCTGTAAGGTGTGAAAACGGTGTAAGGTTTTTTATCGTCTTTAACAATTTCACTTTTTTCAAAAATTACCTGATCTTTGGCGCCTTTAAATTCAATATTGCGTGCTTTCAGAAATTCGAAAATTTCACGATCGCGTTTTTGGGCGTAAGGTTCGTAATCGCGATTGGTGTAAACTTGGTGAATAGTAAATTTTTGTGCTAACTCTTCGTAAGCTTTTAGCGGCGATCCGTGAAAAACCCAAAGTGATGATCCCAATTTTTCCAGTTCATTTTTCAAACGGGTAATTTCTTGGTGAATGAACAAAACCCGGGCATCTTTTTTATTTGATAAAGCGTCTAAAATTTCGCGATCAAAAATAAAAATTGGCAACACTTTAAAACCAGATTTAAGTGCCATCCAAAGTGCGGCATTGTCTTGCAAGCGTAAGTCACGACGTAGCCAAAAAACTGCAATTTCTTTAGTCATTTTTGCCGAGTAATTTTTTTGTTACTTTTGGAAAAGATCCGCGTTCATCAAGCCAAATATCAACAAAAAGTCGGGCTAATTTTGGATCAGAAATTTTGCCGATTAGTTGATTATTGTAATACATTTCGACACCTTTTTGTGGCGAAAATAATGCCACTTTTTCATCAGTTTTTTTGACATTAGCAAAAATTTGCAGCAGCTGTTGGTAGTAATTTTTTTTGTCTTCCGCGCTTAAAACGTGCAGATTTTCGATTTCTTCAATCGATCTTTTGGCCAATTCTTCTTTAGCAAAATTCATGTTGTAGGTGAGGTGAATGGCAAATTTTTGCTCGTAAGAAAATTGCGCTTTTTCGCACCACAGTTCGGCGTGATAAACTTTCAGTCCGAAATATTTTAAATCAGATTCTCCGATCAAAAAATTAGGCTGAAGATTTTGTGTAATAGCCTTTGGAGGTTCGGCAGCATTGAGCTGGACGCTTAGTAAAATTGTAATCAGAAAAGCGAAAATTGGTTTTTTCATCGCTAAATTTTTTCGAGTTCAAATTGTACAACGTCAGTTCTTCTGGCGGTGAATCCAGCAGCGCAATAACACAAATAAAAACGCCATTTGCGGATAAATTCTTCAGAAAACCCCAAAGCGCGAATTTTGTCGTGTTGTTGATCGAAGCGCTCAAGCCAAGTCAACAAAGTTTTGGCGTAATCATTGCCAAAAGCGGTTTCGCTGCGTAGTACAAAACCATTTTGTTTTGCCAATTCACGAATTTTAGTTTTTGAAGGCAAAATTCCGCCCGGAAAAATGTGTTTTTGAATGAAGTCAACACGATTGACGTAATCTTTAAAAACCTCTTCATCGATGGTTATAATTTGCAAAACTGCGCGACCATTTTTTTTCAAATTGCGCTGCAAAATTTGAAAATATTGATTCCAATATTCTTGTCCGACAGCTTCAAACATCTCGATCGAGACGATATTGTCGTAAGATGAATTTTCTTCGCGATAATCTTGCAGCTTAATGTTAACCAAATTTTGCAGATTATTTTTTGCCATACGCGCATCGGCAAAATCTTTTTGTTTTGGCGAGATGGTTAGACAAGTAACTTGGTGATTATTTTTCGCTGCCATTTCAGCAAATCCGCCCCAGCCGCAACCAATTTCCAGAACTGAACTGCCAGATAATTTGTCTAAAATATTTTGATATTTACGACGCTGCGCTGCAGCTAAATCAAGGTTTTGCGGATCAAACAAAGCGCTGGAGTAAGTCATAGTTTCATCAAGCCACAGCTGATAGAAATCATTGCCTAAATCGTAATGCGCTTTGATATTTTTTTTGCTGCCACGTTTGGTGTTTTTGGTAAAAAAACTGCGCAGAAAGAGCAAAAAAGCTTTGAATTTGCGAGCGTGAAAAAAATCTTCCAGCGTGTGGGCATTCAAAGTTAAAAAAGTTAGCAAAGCCGCTAAATCTTCACTGTCCCACCAACCTTGCATGTAACTTTCGCCAAAGGCAACGTCGCCGCCAGTAATTACTAAATCGATTAGATCAGGATTTTTGATCGTAATTTGAGCGTGTGGGCCAGAATTGGCAGCACGAAACTGCTTGGTTTCGCCATTGGCCAAATTGATTTGCAGCGATCCGTAAGCAATATTTTCGAGTGCTTGCCACAAAAGTTGATAATTTTTACTCATGATTAACTGTGATTTTATGCGCTTGTGGCGCTGGTTTGGAAATATATCGAATTTTTTTGGCCAAGATTTTTACAGCTTGCCAATGAATCAAAACGATGACTTTTATCGTCATCACAGGAATGGCAAAAAAGCTGCGCAGCAAAGCTTTGTCGGTTAATTCAGATTTCGTGCAGACAACGGAAGTCAGCAAATTTTTTTCACCGTCATCGCCCAAGTAATCGATCCAAACTGCGATATTTTTCCGATTAAAGACGAAGCGGAATTTGTAAGAGCCATCAACTCTAAAAAATGGCGAAACGTGGAATTCCTTCTTGGCTACAAACCATTGATTTTCCTGAAGAGGTGAATGGTCAGGATTGAAAACCAGATAGTCGTGATTCTCGCCAAAAGTGTTGTTAACTTCCGACAAAACGGCGATTAATTTTTCTTCAGCATCAAAACAAAACCAGAAACTTACGGGGCTGAAAACATATCCCAAAACCCGCGGATAGCTTAATAAGTAAATTTTTTTGACTTTGTCGTTGAGATTTTTTTCGCGCAGAATTTGACGAATCCACACTTCAAGGCTTGAGTTATCTCGTTTGCCGTGATCGCGTCGATAAAATGAAAATAAATTGAAGCGATCAATCAATAAAAATTTGGTAGCGATTTTATCAATTTTTTCGATGTCAAAACACAGATAAAAAACGCGATAAACGAATTGGTTAATGCTCGGACGCAAGCGTTTGTGCATTACGGTTGCTTCGCAAAGAAATGCAGATTTTATTGCCATGGCGCCACAATTCCGATTTTGTTTAAAGCTTTGATTGCTGAAGCAATACCGTCTTCGTGAAATCCGTATTTTTGATAAGCGCCGCAAAAATAAATTCGATTCAAACCTTGAATCTCGTCAATCTTGCTTTGTGCTGCAACTGCCTCGCTGTCAAAAATTGGATGTTCGTAATTAAACTTAGCAAAAATTTTATCTTCGGCGATTTTCTGGTTAGGATTTAGTGTGACAAAAAGCGGATATTGGTGATCGATATTTTGTAAATTGTTCATCCAATAAGTGACAGCAATGTCGCTGCCGGAATCATTTTTATTTTTGGCGTAAACCCAACTAGCCCAAGCTTTCTTGCAATTTGGCATTACAGAAATATCGCGATGCAAAACGGCTAAATTCGGCTGATATTTGAAATTTTGTAAAACCGCTTTTTCTTGTGGATGAGGATTTTTTAAAATCTGCAAAACTTGATCGCCGTGAGTGGCGAAAAATACGTAATCAAAAAATTCTTCGCCTTGTTGTGATTTTACCAGAACCTTGTCACCAACTCTTTCAACTGCAATTGCGGCGTTGTTTAGCGAAATATTTTCGGCGCCAATTTTAGCGGCGATTTTTTTGACATATTCGCGTGAACCATTGGTCACCGTAAACCATTGCGGTTGATCGGCGACTGTCAAAAGCCCGTGATTTTTAAAGAAGCGCACAAAACTTTGCGCTGGATAAGCCAGCATTGTTTCTAGCGGGCAGCTCCAAATTGCGCCAGACATCGGCAGCAAATAATATTCACGGAAATAATTTTTGACGCCCAAATCATCGAGCAAATTTTTCAGAGTGTAGCTGGCATCAAATTCGCGATTTAAAATATTTTCCGCCTCTTTGTTGAAGCGCAAAATATCGCACAACATGCGTAAGAATTGTGGATTAAAAGCGTTTTTTAATTGTGAAAAAACTGTGGCTAAATTGGTGCCGGCATATTCTAGCGCGCCATTGTTCACTTTAACGGCAAACGACATGTTACTTTTTTGATAAGCAACATCGAGAAGGTGAAAAAATGGAGTGAGATTTGGATAAGTTTGGTGATTGAAAACTATGAAGCCGGTATCAACGGCGATTTTTTTGCCGTCGTAATTGATATCAACGGTATTGGAGTGGCCTCCGAGGTAGTTATTTTTCTCAAAGATTTTGACTGAGAATTTGTCGCTTAAAAAATAAGCGGATGCGAGTCCGGAAATTCCGGAGCCAAGAACTGCAACTTTGGCAGTGTTCTTGGCAGTGCTCTTGGGTACTTCCATAAGTTATTTAATTTTATTGATAATTTTTAAGAAAATTGTGTTTGGCAGAATCCGCAAAAATTTAAGAATGTAAGTAAATTTTTTTGGAAAATGGATCTCGAATTTTTTGGCATTTAAGCCTTTGAAAATTTCTTCAGCAGCTTGATCAGCACTTATGATAAAAGGCATTTCAAAGCTATTTTTATCAGTCAAACGTGTTTTAACAAATCCCGGATTTATAACCGACAAATTAATATTGTGGCGGTTTAATTCGGGATAAATTCCTTCGCATAAGTTTATTAAAGCTGCTTTGGAAGCCCCGTAAGCAAAGGATTGCGGTAAACCGCGATAACCAGCAACGGAAGCGATAAAAGCCAGATGTCCGAATTTTTGGGCCTTCATTTTTGGTAAAACCACGTGCAGCAAATTCAGCGCGCCTTTGATGTTAACATCGATTGTTTCGTGAGCTTTTTGCAAATCAAAACCAATCGCCGAAGTTGGACTATAAAGCGCGGAAGCGAAAATTACTAAATCGATTTTTTGTAATTTTGTGATGATTTCGTCGCAAGATTTTTGCAAAGAAGAAACATCGCAAACATCAACTTGGCTGGTTAAAATTTGATTAGTCGCAGTTGGATTTTTAGTACGAATTTCATCACGAATTTGATTCAGCTTTTCGATGCTGCGCGCCGAAATCATCAAATCAAAACCGTGATCGAAATATTTGCGAACCAAAGCTTCGCCAATGCCGTGACTGGCGCCAATGATCCAGCAAGTTTTTTTCTGCATTATAATTTTTTAAATGAGATGGTCAAAGTGCCGACGTTGAAACCGAATTTGGTCATTTGTGAAACGTTGATCGCAGTTTTTTGATCAACCAAATAAATCCAATCAACCAAATTTATGTCGTATTTTTTGCCATCGACATCGATTTTTAAAACATAATCCATTTTGAAAGCGTTGCCATATTGTTGGCCGTGAGCAATTCCAACAGTGTCATGCGCTTTGGCAGTAAAATTGTGATCGTCAGTAAAATTAATTTCCCAAACGCGTTGATCTTTTTTGCCGTCAGAAAAAGTAAAGTGTTCTTCTAATTTGCCGCTGTTGCCGTTCCAAGTTCCAGTCATAGTAACGTAGAAACTTTTGATCATTTTACCGCTGCGATCTTGCAAAATTCCGTGTGCTTCCAATTTGCCGTTTAAATATTGGCGAATGTCCATTTTTGGTTGGTTTTCCGCATAAACTTTTGGATCAATTGAAGAGCAGCCAAACAGAAAACCAAGTGACATAAGGATTAAAATTTTAATTTTCATAATTTCTGAATTTGATGAGAAGCCAGATAACGCAAAGCTTCAAAGCGCATGGCAATAAAGCATAAAATAACCTGACGTTATCTAAGTTTGCGATTGCAGAATTTCCAGGGTGATAACCTAAAAAACCTAAAATTATTAAACTTCCAGAGGCAGCGATCATCAAACCAAATTTATTCATCATATTCCACAGCGCGAAATAAGATGAAGTTATTGCTGGATTTTGACTGCTTATATTTCCCAAAATTGCTGGTGCGGCGATTAAATCGGCACCTAAAAAAGCGCCAGAAAAAAGACAGACGATGAAAAATAAATTGGCGGTTTCGGAATTTAGAAAATAAGCGAAAACGAAAGTCAGAACTGATCCGAAAATGGCAGCAATCCATGATTTTACTAATCCAAAGCGATTGAAGCAAAGTTTCCACAGCGGAATAAAAAAACAGGCGGACAAAAAATAAATTGCCAAAAACCAACCCAAGTGACTTTCGGCTTGCAAAACATCGCGAGTGAAGAAATTAAGATTGGCTGCAGGCAAGCTGGTGGAGATTGAATTGATGGTTAAGATGATAAGAAAGAAGACGAATTTACGATCTTTAAAAGTAGAAAATAGTGAGGTTTTTTCCTGTTTTTTTGTGATAACACTCTCAGATTCTTTTGGTAAAAGAATTGTCAGAAATAAGGCAATCAAGCCAACAAAAACAAAGCTTAGAACCAGATAAGATTTTTGTTCATCTTCGGCAAAAACAGTCGGCAAAATAAAAGCCAGAATCATCCCAATTAAGCCGAGAAATTCTTTGACGCTGTTGAGTGAAATACGCTGCTGATTATTTCTGGCGGTGAGGGCAATGATTGATTCGAAATTGATCACGGCGAAATTGAATCCGGTGTATGTGATAATCAAAGTTACGACAAACCAAATGCTTGCTTGAGTTGTGTTCAAAATATGCGGTGGATTGAAAACGGCGAAGAAAGAAATGGCTAAAAATATGCAAGAGTAACGCAGAATTTTTTGATGTGAAAAATTGTGCTTTGAAAGTTGATCAGAAAAATTTCCGATCAGCGGATCTTGCAGCAAATCGATGGCTCTCACCAAGATAAGCAGAGAGCCAATTGTGATTAAATCGAGAGCAAATTTGCGGGCGTAAAAATCGCTAATATTGAGATAAAGCGGAATAGCAACGAAAGACAGCGGAATAGCTAAAAAGCCGATGCGAAGACTTTGAAACCAACTTAATTGATTCTCAGTATTGTGCATCGGCTAATTGTTAAATTATTGGCAAGCTAAACATTCTTCATATTTGCTTTCAGCTTCTTGCGGTTGTGCAACAGCAATTGGAGCTGCCTTAAACATTTCGTCATTTTCAACTTTATTCGATACTTTATCAGCGCGTTGAATTGAAGTTGAGCGACAATAGTAAAGACTCTTTAAGCCTTTCTGCCAGGCGCGGAAATGAGCTTCGTGTAATTCTTTTTTCGAAACGTTTCCTGGCATAAACAAGTTCAAGCTTTGGGCTTGGCAGATATATTCTTGACGTTCAGCAGAAAGATCGATGATCCAGCGTTGATCAATTTCTTGGGCAGTTTTGAAAACTAATTTTTCGTGCTCGTCCAAGAAATCTAAATGCTGAACTGAACCTTCGTTAATCGTGATTGAAGACCAAACGTCTTCAGTATTGCGACCTTTAGATTCAAGCAATTTCACCAAGTTTTTGTTACGAACGTTGAACGAACCAGTCAAAGTTTTTTGGGTGAAAGAGTTGGCTGCGAAAGGCTCAATTCCTGGCGAAGAGTTGTTGGCAATAATTGAAATTGAAGCAGTTGGAGCGATTGCCAATTTGTTAGAAAATCTTTCCATAATGCCAACTTCAGCAGCGTCAGGACAAGCACCACGTTCTTTAGCCAAATCTTGTGAAGCTTTATCAACAGCTTGTTTAATGTGGTGGAAGATTTTTTTATTCCACACTTTGCTCATTGCTGATTCCATCGGTACATTTTTGCTTTGCAAGAATGAGTGGAAACCCATCACACCAAGACCAACAGAACGCTCACGCATTGCTGAGTATTTGGCTTTGTGAATTGAATCTGGAGCTTTGTCGATGAAGTCTTGTAACACGTTATCAAGGAAACGCATTACATCTGGAATCAATTGATCATTGTCTTTCCATTGATCATAAAATTCTAAGTTCAGCGAAGACAAGCAGCATACAGCAGTACGTTCATTTCCTAAATGATCGATACCAGTTGGAAGGGTGATTTCGCTGCACAGATTTGAAGTTTTAACTTTGAGATTTAATTTTTTGTGATGCTCTGGAATTGCTTTGTTTACAGCGTCGATGAACAAAATGTAAGGTTCACCAGTTTCAATTCTAGCGGTCAAAAGTTTGATCCACAAAGCACGGGCTTTTACAGTTTCGATAGTTTTTCCGGTGTACGGACTTTTCAAATCAAAGTTACCGTCTTTTTCGACTGCTTTCATAAATTCATCAGTAACTGCAACGCCGTGATGCAAGTTGAGTGAACGACGATTTGGATCGCCGCCAACTGGTCTTCTGATGTCGATAAATTCTTCAATTTCTGGGTGGTTGATTGGCAAATAAACTGCTGCAGAACCACGACGTAAGCTACCTTGAGAAATTGCCAAAGTTTGTGAATCCATAACTTTGATGAAAGGAACGATGCCTGAAGTTTTACCATTGCCGCGAACAGTTTCTCCGATTGAACGCAAATTGCCCCAATAGCTGCCGATACCACCACCGCGTGATGCTAACCAAACGTTTTCGTTCCACAAATCAACGATGCCTTCAAGTGAATCGTTTGATTCATTTAGGAAGCAAGAAATTGGAAGTCCGCGCTCAGTACCGCCGTTGCTAAGAACTGGAGTTGCTGGCATGAACCACAAGTTTGAAATATACTCGTAAAGACGATTAGCATGAGGTTGATCGTCAGCGTAATAAGATGCAACGCGAGCGAACAAATCTTGGTAAGATTCACCGGGCATTAAATAACGATCTTTCAAAACGGCTTTGCCGAAATTGCTTAATCTTTCATCTTTTGAGTTATCAATTTTTACGGCAAAATTTTTCTTTGCTGCCGATTTTGCAGCGTCAGTTTTCATTGCTGACTTTGATGTTTTGGTTACTGATTTTTTAGACATGAAATAGAGAAAATTACGAGTTAGTCCTGAACCAAGCGCTGCTTGGATAAAAACTATATCTAGTGGTAATTTATGTTAAAACTACACAATATCTTGTTTTTTGTAATTTTTATTTTTGGCAGAATTAAATGTCTACAGCGGATTTATAAAATGTTTCGTAATTATCCCTTCTTACACAAAATTATTATCTGTAATCCCTCCTCTTTCCCCTGTCATCCTGAGCGTAGCGAAGGATCTTATGAGTTTATCTTAAAAATTGCCTCCTGAGATCCTTCGCTACGCTCAGGATGACAGGGGAAAGAAGAAGGATGACAGGGGAAAGAGAAAAGATGACAGCAAGGATGTGGATAAAATTATAGTTTAATCTTTAGCAACTTGAGGATCCCTTTTGCCTTATTAAAAGTTTCTTCCAATTCCGATTTCGGATCAGAATCAAAAGTGATGGCGCCGCCAACTTGAAATTCAAATTTTTTGTCTTGCAGCACAAGAGTGCGAATAACTACTGAAGAGTTAATTTCATCACGTGTGAAAATTCCGATCGTACCGCTGTAAATTCCGCGATCTAATCGTTCTTTTTTTGCCGCAATTTCCATGGCTTTTATTTTTGGTGCTCCTGTCATCGAGCCAGCAGGAAAGCAAGTTTCAATCGCATCGAAGGCACAAAAATCTTTAGCAATTTTACCATGAATTTCTGACGACATGTGATGAATATTTTTATAACTTGTGATGCTGAAAAGTTTTTTTACCTCAACGCTTCCAGCTGTACAAATTCTGGATAGGTCGTTACGCACCAAATCAACAATCATCAAATTTTCAGCGCGTTCTTTGATGCTATTTCTTAAAGCGGATTTATTTTTTTCATCCTGTTTTACATCACAATCACGAGGTGCAGTGCCTTTGATTGGACGTGATAAAATTTTACCATCTTTTGCCGATAAAAATAATTCCGGAGAAGAGGAAATTACGTAACTTTCACCAAGTTTCAAAAATGATGAATAGTTGGCTGGGCTTATTTTTGTAAGATCAGAAAATAGTTTGAAAGCTTGTTGCTGATTTTGTTTTTTGCTGAATTCACCAAAAAATTTTCTGGTTAAATTGGTTTGATAAAATTCTCCGGCGGCGATTTTTTGGCGAATATCTGAAATAGCTTCTAAGTAAGATTGGTCGCTGAAATTAGAGCCTAAATTTTTGATCGATAAACTTTGATCTGCGCTTTCTTTTTCTTTCCATTTTAGAGCTTTTTCTAACTTCTTTTTATCGGAATAAAAAGCGGTAAGATGTTTATTATCGTGATCAAATTCGAGTATAACGGCAAATTTATTGAGCCAAATTTTAGGCAGATTTACAAAAGATTTTGCTGTTTTTGGTAATTTCTCAAAGTCTCTTCCAACTTCGTAAGAGAAATATCCAAACCATTTCTGTGTGCTATTTTTTAGAATTTTTTCGGCGTGAAAAAAATCATCGCAAATCAATTTTTCTTCGTTGAAAAGTGCGATATAAGAAAGTGAATTGGGAACTTTATCGTTTAATGCTGAATAGAGGAAAATCCAGCTTTCATCACGATAATTAGCGGCAATTTTTGCGGCAAAATTTAGCGGATTTTGCCAGCGCAGTTTTACAGAGTGATCGACCATTTTTTTACCAAATATTTCTCGACCATTTGTCTTTCTTCTTTTGTTAGAGCGCGTCCGAAGAAAATAATTTCGCCAATATCGCCTTTGAAATAAAGATCAGGAATGTCAATTACTGAGGATTTGCCGATGGTATTATTAATAGAAACCCCATTGCGATTAATGGCTTGATCTTCGCCTTTAAAATTTCCATTAACGTAAATTTTACGTCCAGAGCTGCTGTCATAAACAAAAGTAAAAACCTGCATTTTACCAGCAGAAACACAAACAACTGGAGTTAACAAAGTATTTTTTTGCCAATTATTTTCGATAAATCCACCAGCTCGGTAGTTAATCATATTGGAAGAATTTGCTACGTCATAATGCCCAGAACCAAGAACTCCGTAAGATTCAGAAGTAGAAATAGTGCGCATTACAAAGAAGAAAGTGTAATCATAATTACTATCGGGAACAGTACCATCGGGCAAATTTAAGTAATTACTACCATCAAAACGTAAGATTGGTAAACCATTGGCAACAGAAGGCTCGAAGACATAAGTTGGTCGTGCATTGCCAGTTTGTGTAGCGTGATTTCCAAGAACTGACTGGCTGTTGATGTCGTTCCATTGCGAGATTCTTTTATTCTCTAGGCCTTCTTTTTTCAAAAAACTTTTTTCAGAAGTGGTATCATACCAAGAAATAATTCCAGGAATTCCGTTGATAGCAGAACTTTTGGTTTGTGCACGTGCGCCCATGATTTTGAAAGAGCGAATCATGTTAGTCGCCTGCATTGCAGATACGATCAAAATGCCGGTAATGATTATTACCAAAGCTAGCTCAACTAAAGAAAATGCCTGTTTTTTTACTGCGAATTTAGCCATCTATCAGTTTAAATAATGTTGCCAAATTAACGTTTGAGAAGTTCAAGAAATTGTGGCGCAAAACTTTTTTGTAAATTTTTACCTAAAAATTTATCAACCGACACAACCACAAATGAAGCATTGGTTAAGAAAATTTCGTCGGCATTTTTCAGTGCGGAAATTTTCGCTTCAACTTCAAAAATTTTTACTGGAGAAATTTTTAACAATAATTCGCGAACAGTTCCAGCCAATATTCCACATGATTTTGCTGCGGTAAAAATTTTACCATTTTTTACCCAAAAAATATTCGCTGAAGAAGTCTCGGCAATGAATTGTTGCTGTGAAAACATCACACAATCAAAGAGATTTTTTTCCTGTGCTTCAATTTTTGTGAGAACATAGGGCAGAGCATTCAAAGTTTTGCCGAGATTTTTTGGCGGAGTCTTGTGTGATGAAATTCCCAGCTCAATTTTTTGCGGTAATTGGCGTGGTAGAAAAGTTTGAATCAGAATTAATGGTTCTGATTCGTAAGTCGGTAAATATCCTAAACTACCGCTGCCGCGACTTATTACGATTTTTAAAATTCCGTCAGTGATTTTATTTTTGGCGATTAATTGCTGTGATTCTTCTTTGAGATTAGAAATGTCAGCGCTGAATTTCAGGGTTTTTAAACCCTTTTTAATTCTGGTTTCGTGAGCTTTAAAATTTTTAATTTCGCCATTTTCGATACGGCATGTCTCGAAAATTCCGTCACCGAAAAGCAAGCCGCGATCATCTATTGCAATCGAGGCTTGTTTTTCTGAGATTAGTTGATGATTTTTGCAGACGTAATTTGTCATTTTCCCAATACTAAAATTTTCAAAATCAGATGAAATTCATTCTGAAGTGGGGATTTATTTTCTCAATCTGGATCGCGACTTTTGGTGCGCTAGCTCTGCTTTATTATATTCATGACTTGCCGAGTTTGAGTGAGTTAGAGAAAGAAAAAAATCGTCAAGTTATTGAAATTGATTATTCCAGCGATGAGCCAATAACTAAGTTTGGCGGTATTTATGGCAGCGAAATTGATTTTTATGAATTGCCGTCAAACTTGATAAATGCAGTTGTGGCAACAGAAGATCGTCGTTTCTTTTCGCATCCCGGAGTTGATGTTTTCGGTATTTTGCGTGCTTTTTACGCCAATCAAGAAGCTGGACACATCGTTCAAGGCGGCAGCACGATAACGCAGCAATTAGCGAAATTATTATTCTTAACACCAGATCGTAATTTTAAGCGTAAAATTCAGGAAGTTTTGCTGGCGTTGCAGCTTGAGCACAATTTCACCAAAGAACAAATTCTTACCTGCTATCTCAATCGCGCTTATTTTGGCGCGGGGAATTATGGCGTGGGCAATGCCGCGAAATATTATTTTGGCAAAAATGTTGCACGTATTAATCTTAACGAAGCAGCGATGCTGGCGGGATTGCTTAAAGCGCCGACTAAATATTCGCCGAAAAATAATATGGAATTAGCGCAAGCAAGGGCGGATGAAGTACTGGAAAATATGGCAGAAGCTGGATATTTGACGACTAAAAATCTTGCAGAAGTCACACAAGACGTTGCCTACAAAGTTGAAAAGTCGCAAAGGCTTTATTTCGCTGACTTGGTGCGTGAACAATATGCTGATTTTATCTCGAAAGAAAATTTAGAAGATAAAAAAATTGTCGTTACCACAACACTTGATCAAATGATTCAGGAAACTTTGGAAAATGTTGAAAATGAATTTGTTGCCCAAAATTCTGACAAACTAGGTAAGTCGGAAATTGCGGTAGTGATAATGAAAAAAGATGGTGCGGTTTTGGCGATGTCAGGTGGCAAAGATTATCAGCAAAGCCAATTTAATCGTGCAACTAGTGCAAAAAGACAGGCAGGATCATCTTTTAAAACCTTCGTTTATTTAACTGCTTTCGAAAATGGTGCTGATGTTGATGACGAAATGGAAGACAAGAAAATCAATGTTGGAGTTTGGTTGCCGGAGAATTACAACAATCATTATCTAGGTCAGGTGACTTTGAAACGTGCTTTCGCTGAGTCGTTAAATTCGGTGGCGGTTCAGCTGGCGCACAAGCAGGAAAAAGGTGCGATTGCACAGACTGCACAACGTTTAGGAATTATTTCAAAAGTTGAAAAGAATGACTTAACGATTGCACTAGGAACGACTGAAGTCAGTTTGTTTGAACTTACATCAGCTTACGCAACGATTGCCAATGATGGCGAAGCGGTTATTCCGTATTTTATCGTTAGCATCAAAAATGGCGAAGAACAATCGCTTTATGAGCGTGAATCTTCAGGTATTGGCAAAGTTATTTCGGAAAAAGCGCAAGAGAAAATCAAAGAAGTTTTGCGTGCTGCAGTTGAAAGTGGTACGGGCAAAAATGCTAATGTCGGACGTAATATTTACGGTAAAACTGGAACCAGTCAGAACTATCGTGATGCTTGGTTTATTGGATTTAACGATGATTTTGTCGTAGGAATTTGGATCGGAAATGATGACAACACACCAACAAATAAGATCACGGGCGGATCTTTACCGGCGCAGCTTTTTGCAGAAATTGTGAAGAAAATTTAACTTTAAATGGTGGGTCTGGGTGGACTTGAACCACCGACCTCGCACTTATCAGGCGCGCACTCTAACCAACTGAGCTACAGACCCATTTAAAGATTTAAGGAGGGATTTACCTAATCGAAGGCGCGGCAATTTAGGAAGGGTCAGCCAAAAGTCAAATACTTGTTTTGAGTTTTTTAGTAATTTTTCTTCCTGCTGTCGGTTGAGCGAAGTCGAAACCTCGTGATATTCCTGCTTGTAAAGTATAGCAGAAAGAAACTAATGAGGTTTCGACTTCGCTCAACCGACATCAGGTTTTATCTTGTATTAGTTATTAAACTGCTCACGAATAATTCTTTCTTCCAGCGAATGGTTTTGATCGAAAAGAATTTTGAAATTGATTGAACGATCTTCAAAAATTTCTACTTCCTTAACATTTTGTACCGAGTTGAAATCAGCAGTAGCACTAACTGGGCGTGTTTCGAAATGTTGAACTTCTAATTTAATTTTACTGTTAATCGGTAAAAGTGCGCCATTCCAATTGCGCGGTCTGAAAGGACTGATTGGTGTTAGTGCTAAAATTTCTGAACCAAAAGGAATAATTGGTCCACCAGCTGAAAGGTTGTAAGCAGTGCTTCCGGCTGCAGTTGCCACTAAAATTCCATCAGCTGCCAGAGTTTTAATTCTCTCATGACCATTAACTTCAACTTTGATTTTTGCGGCTTGGCTTGATTGACGTAGAAGCGCTACTTCGTTGATAGCAATGTGGCTGTGCGAATTTCCATCGGAGTCAATTACATTCATACGAAGTGGTGAAATTCTTGATTCTTTTGCTTTGTTTAAATTTTCTAGAAAATTTTCTTCGTTAAAAGAGTTCATCAAAAAACCCACGGTTCCACAATTTACGCCATAAATTGGCATTTGTGACTTTTCATATTCGTGCAACAAATGCAGCATCAAACCGTCGCCGCCAATCGCGACAACTAAATCAATTCCAGCAGTATCGTTGTGATTAGAACTTAGATCGATGAATTGATATTTTTCGACGAGAATTCTTTTTCTTTCAGCTGCGTAAGGATTATTTTTGGCAGCAATTACCGCAATTTTTTTCATTTTGATTTTTGGCTGAGTTCATAAAGTGCAATTGATGTAGCGACAGATGCGTTGAGGCTCTCGACGCTGCGATCAATATTTATTTTTGCAAGAACATCGCAATTTTTTCTAACCAAATCACGGATTCCGTCACCTTCTGAACCTACAACTAAAGCAACATGATCGTAGGTTTTTATTTCGCTGATTGAAGTATTAGAAGTGCCGTCAAGTCCGATGCACCAATAGCCGATTTTTTTTAGTTTCTCGATTAGATTGTTAAAATTCACTACCACAATCAAATCAGCCATCTCAATAGTGCCAACAGATGAACGGCACATAGCAGGGCTTTCTTTTGGAGCGCTATGTTCGCAAAAAATTATTTTTTTTACGCCAAAGCTCAAAGCGCTGCGAATTATTGCACCAACATTTTGTGGATCAGAAAGTTGATCAAGCAAAAGCAAAGTTGGTAATTCACTTTTTTCTAAAGCGTAAAGTTCTTCTAGTAAATCGTTCTGAGTTTTTATTGGTAACTTAGCACAATTCATTGCGATACCCTGATGGAGCTGGTCGCGGCCGATTATTGAATTGATGTATTCACCATCAACTAATTTTACCGAATTTACTAAACTCTGAAGGGAGGGATTTTTCTGAAATAATTTTTCAAGTTCATCAGCGGTATTTTTGGTGACGAGTATTTGAAAAATTTTGCGGCGTTTATGAGTGAGTGCAGCAAATACTGCGTGCTTACCGTACAACCAGATTGAGTTCTGGCTGTACGATTCATTTCTTCGACTATCTTTTTGATTTTTTGTGCTTTTTTTGTTTCTCATTTGATTTGTTTTTATTTTCTTCTTCCTTCTCAGATGATTCTTCTTTTGCTTCTTCAGTAGCTGTGGCTTCTTTTACTTCTGATGCGGCTTCAGTGGCTTCAGGCGCTGGAGTAGCTGATTCCATCGAAACATCTTTTGGAGCTTCTTTGTCTTGTGATTTTTCGATTTCTTTCAACTGAATCAGAATCTGAACTTTAGCGTTATTGATGATCTTATTGTTGATTTCATTAACGCGATCATGAATCAACTGGTCGCGAATATTGTCTTTAACAGATTCGAATGACAAAGCTTTGGCTTCGCGAATATCGCCAATTTTAACGATGTGCCAGCCATATTTAGTTTCGATTGGATCAGAAATTTGATCTTTTTCTAAATTAGCAACTACAGCAGAGATTTCTTTAATCATGCTGTCTTCCAGAGTGTAATCAATCTCGCCGCCTTTATTAGCAGTTTCTTGATCGATGGAATATTTTTTTGCCATTTCAGCAAATCTTGAAGAGCTTTTTTTAGCTTTTAGATCTTTAGCAATCTTATCAGCTTCTTCTTTAGATTTTACTACGATGTGGAAAATCTGATATTCTTTTTTGCCTTCTAATTCTTTGCTTAGTTCAAGATATTTATTGTTGATCTTCTCATCAGTGATTTCTGATTTAAGAATTGAATCGATGTAAGACTGACGAACGATTTTATTTTTTGCGTCTTCGATTCTGGCTTGAACTTCTTTAGTTTTAACCACATCAGACTTCATCGCTTCTTTGGTTAGTTCTTTTTCCAAATAAACTTCTTTCGCCAAAATCTCGAGAATTTCTTTTGGTAATTTATCTAAATCGGGAGTTTTTGTAACGCCATCTTGGCCTTCAAAAACGTCATGCAATCTCAATTCGATTTCTGATTTGTAGATTTTTTGACCGTTGATTTTTGCAACTACTTCGTCGCTAGAAGAGTTCGAGAAAACGAAATATGAACCGCTAAAAATACAAGCTGCGACTACAGTAGAGATGATAAATAGTTTCTTGGATTTCTTTTTTCTTGAAGGGTAAGGCAACATAAATGACGAATTATTGAAGTTAAATTTTGTGAAGGGAAAAAAATTGGATTACAAACCAGGGATGACGAATTTTGGAAAAAGCTGGTAATTTTTGCAAACGGTTTCGAGTTTATTTTTATCAGCAACTTGTCCGTATTTTACACCTAAAATATTTGATAAAATTCCGCCGGTGATGAGTACAGAATCGATGCCGAAATCATTAGCGCCTTTGATGTCAGTCTCCATGCCATCGCCAATTGCGACGATTTTTCTCAAATCATCGCAGCCAAACATTTTACAAGTTATTTCATAAACTGTTGGGAAAGGTTTGCCGTAATATAGAACCTCTCCGTTGAGTTTTTTGTACTCTAAAGCCAAGGCTCCAGCGCAAATTAACTCGGCACCAGTTTGTTTAACCACTATTAAATCAGGATTGACGCAGATTAGCGGTAAATTAGATTTATGAGCCGACAAAAGTTGTGGCATTTTTTCGGCCAAAACTGAATCATCATTATCAAATCCGGTGGTGATTGCGAAGCTTGCTTTGCTTGCATCATCAACCATTTGGTATTCTAAACCTTTTAGTAAATCGATGTCTTTTTTCGGGCCAATATAAAAATAATTACGACCAAAATTTGTAAAATTTTCTTTTTGGTTTTTCTCGAAATCAATATAAGCAGCTTCGCCGGAGGTTAAAATAAAATCATAAAGATCAGAAGTGATACCGTATTTTTCTAAAACGGCAGCAACTTTAAAAGCCCGACGCGGCGCGTTGGAAAGAAAACAGATTTTTTTATTTTTAGCGCGCAAAAATTTGATAGCATCAACAACGCCATCATAGGCTGAAGAGCCGTCGTGAACTACGCCCCAAACGTCGAAAATAAAGTAATCGTAAAGGTCAGCGAGTTCGCGAATATTATTTCTAAATTGCATGAATTTTATTGTTCCAGCATTGAAGTTGCTAATCTAGTAACGCCAGCGAAGCGACTTTTTTTGTATTTCATTTTCACTGAATCGCCCAAGCGAATTGACTCAGCTTTTTTTGCATCATCCATCACAACCCAAGAAGTTTTTGGATCAACAATATCAGAAACTGAACCAGTCGTGATAATTCTGCGTTCAACTTCAACTTGATTAGTTAAAGCATTTTCAGATTCGTATTGGCCGCTAACTTCAAATTTATCATCTTGTTTTATGCCGTCAGCTGAGCCAAGTGAGATTTTGAAAATCGCTTTGTCCTTCAAAACACGTTTTTCCAAAATGTAACCTTTTTTGGCGAAGAAGTTTTTAATATCGACTTCGATGTCAGAAATAGCGTCTTCTCCAGCGCGGCGCACCAAACTGTCATCGCGTTTTGCACCTTCAACTTTTTTACCGCCAATTTGAATTCCACCAAGTGCCAATCCACCTTCTTGTTGCACAGCTTCGGAGCGACTTTTTTTGGCGTTAAATTCGATTGATTCAACAACTGTTAAAGATGGCAATTCATAGATTTTAAGATTACCAGCAACGTCAGAAGAGTAGGTATATTTTGGTGGAATCGTAACAAACTGTTTGCTTTGTGGATTGTAGTAAGTTGTGCCGTTAGAATATTTGCTGGTAAATCCGGCGTTAGAAATTGCGCCAGAAACTGCGTAATCAGCAACGATTGGACCTTTGTATGAGCCTGTTTTATTCATTTCAGCGAGAGCAATTTCCTTTTGTAATTTGCTGGCAGCTTTACGATCAACAATTTCGCCAAGACGATTTTTGCTCAAAATATTTTCAACATTGTTTGCCAAAGATTCGCCTAAGTTAGTTTGGCTGGCCACTTCATTGTTGTTTTGGTCGAGCGCGAAAACCACAACTTTTGGTGCTTTGCCCGCGATATTTTCTGGACTCGGCATGAATTTAGTTTTGCTTAGAAACTGTTTCTGATATTCGTCAAAATGACTGATCGTTGTAGAGCAAGAGCTCAATAAAAAAACTAATGCGAGGTTTTTGAGTTTCATATTTTGCTAAAAATTAATTGATGATTCCGAGAACTTTCAGAATGCCGTCTTGTGTAATTTTATCTTCTAAAGATTTAACTGAAGAAGCGTAAGATTCTTTTTCAGAAATTGTTGAGCTACCAGTAACTTCAATCGAGTTGCTGGCAACGGTTTTACCGCCAGATAGATTTTCGAAACTGATTTTAAGTTTGGTGATGTGTGCGCCATAAATTTCGTTATTGGTAGTCGAAGACTTGATCGCAATTACAATTTGATTCGCGCCGTTGCTGCGTGAATTAGCAATTTTTATTTTCTCTTTATTAAGGGCGTTGCGAATAACTTGAGAAATTTCTTTGGCGGAATTGATCTCAAAATAAAACTCAATTTTGTTAGTTAATTGATTGAATTGATTTTGAAATTCAGCTTGGCGATTCAATTTTTCCTTCAGATTTATATCAAGGCCAGAACCTTGTAAAATGCGGCTTGAAAGCTCGATTTGTTTTTCCAGTTCCAGAATTTTTGTAAGGCTAACGCGTTTTTGAATTGGATTTGCCGTGCTGAGATTTTTCTCAAGATTGTTAACCTGAGTTTCAGCAAAACTAATTTTGTCTTTTTGATCTGAAATAAAAGGCGAACGTGAAATTTCAACTTCAACAAAAAGCTGTGAGCCAGCTTTCTGACTGTTCGAAACTCTGAAATTGCTGAAGTCGATTTTTTCGATATTTTGCTTAACTTGTTGGCGCATTTCTTCGTTCACACCACTTTTATCTTCTTCGCGAAGTAAGCTAGATTCTGAAGAAATGCTAGTCATCAAACGAGCTGCAGCATCAGCTAATGCTGACTTGGTCGCTTCTTCCAAATTTGCACCCGATGAAACTCCGTAGAGATTTTGTGAGTTATTTTGTTTTGGTGAAATATACCACGATGGAGTATCAGAAGTCGCTTTATTGCTGCTACAAGAAGCAATACTAAAAATTACTAACGCAATGACAGCAAATTTATTGCTCCATTTCTTTAAAGAGGTCATTGCTGTTTTTGTTAGTTGAATTGATACGGTCAGAAGCGTTTTGGTGCTTGATGGTTTTAGTAGCTTCTTTCTGAGTGATTGATGGTTCGGCGCACGACGCGATTGCGAGAAGTGTGAAAATGGCGAGAAGTTTTTTCATAAATTTTGTGATTTTAGCTAACCTAAACTCGCCGGTTGAGCTTGTCGAAACCTCGTTAGCTTCCTTCTTAAAACTTACAGCAGTAGGAACCTAAATAGGTTTCGACAAGCTCAACCGACGGATGGTAATTATTATTTTATTCAGCTTTCGACTTATCAGCAGCTTTGTCAGCTACACCTTTGTCGCCTCTTTCTTTTTCCAATTCATCAAACATAGCTTTGCTAGCTTCTTCGCTTTTCTTGATGTTATCACGAGCTAAGCCAGATTTTTTCAATTTATCATTAAAGGATTTTTCGCTGTCGTTTAAGAATTTGCTGTAATCTTCGTTTTTCAAGATCATGTGTACGTAAAGTGTACCGTCATTAGCTTGGAAGATGTTAATTCTTTTTACACCAGAAAGTGGTAAGTTCTTCACAACTTCTTTGCTGGCTTGAGCGAAGAATTGTTCAACATCGTCAGCACCGTTAACGTTGGCAGATCTCAAAGAATCTTTGGTTACACGGCTGATTTCTGACTGGATTGTTGCAGCGATATTTGCTTTAGCGTCAAGTTCTGCAGCAGGAATTTGGAATTTAATTCCGCCTTTTGATGGGCTAGCGATACCAACAGCAGCAACGCCTTCAGGCATATTTGGATCAAGCACCCAAGATGGTAAATTTGATAAGTTATTATTTTTAACTTCAGCAGTAGGTTTGTTACCTTTGCTGCAAGAAGCAGAAGAAATTAGGGCTACAATTGAAAGTGCGACTAGGATTTTATTTTTCATAAATTTGTGCTTTGGTAGAAATTAGATAATTGGTGAAAACTGCTGCAATGCTACAGAATATTGAGCCGGACTAGGCTATTTTTCAAAGACAAAATTACAAGATTAAACTTGGTTTGTTTAGAATTTCTCTTTGCGATAGATCAATAAAATACCAATTGCCAAACAAATAATTGCGATGATCCAGGTTGAGGAAAAAATTGGAATTAATCCGGAAGATCCCAAAGCATTTATGATTCCGGCAGTGATGTATAAAATTAGCCCGAGAGCTATTCCTACAAACATCATAAAAATCGATTTGTTATTTCTGGTGTGCGTTATGCCGAAAAAACACGCGATTAAAGTCATGGCAACAAACAACAACGGCTTGCTTAAAAGGGCATTTAAATAAACTTTGAATTTGGTTGAGGCAAATCCGGCAGATTGCAAATTTTCGATCAAATCCGGCAATTCAAAAATTGAAAATAATTTCACATTTTGGAAATTATTTATGACGGTTTGAGTTATGAAGTCAGCTTCAAGATTGGTTGGAACTGTGTAATTTGGTAATTTTTTATTTAGATCTTTTTCGTCATTGATGGTGATATTGTGGAGCAACCAATATTCGCCTTCAAGAAACATGCTTTCGGCATCTATTTTCTGATAGAATTGAGCGTTTTTGTCAAAGAACCACAATGTTACTTCTTCAAGCTCCAGCGTATCTTTTGCAACCTTTTTGGCCTGGATTATAATATCTTCTTCAGGCTTGTTAATGTTGGATTGTTTAAGCCAAATACCGTTAGCTGGTGCAACCATTTCACGTTTTTCTTTGCGGACATATTTGCCTTCTAAATTGTTAAACTTTTTGGTCATTTCTACAGAAACTGGACCAAAAACTAATACCCAAAAAATTCCTAAAAATAGAGCTGAAATTGCGACTGGTTGAAGTACTTGCCACAATGAAAATCCGCTAGAGCGGGCGATAGTGATTTCGCTTTTTGAGGATAGAAAAAAGAAAGTAATGATTGCCGAAATCAAAACTAAAGAAGTGGCGACTTCATTGAGAAAATCGGAAATTTGTAGTGAAGCCATTGCCACTATAATTAAGAATGGAACTTCTTCTGAACCACGAACTTTCTCGATAACATCCATCAAATTAATCAAAAAAATCAGCAGCGAAAAGCCAAAGGTAATTTGGAAAAATTTTACCAGAAAATGGTTGGCGATGTAGCGATTGATCCTTTTAAAAAATTTCATTTAGTGGCAGTTGTTTGCGTTTTGTTTTTTTGCTTAGAGTTGTGGCTTGGCTCGTTCAAAAAGTAAATTCCCAAGCAGGAGAAAAATAGGAAATTAAGGTAAAGTAATGGAGTGAATTTCGGTGCTGACTCAATAATATCGTAGATTCCAATTGTTAAGAATAAGAAACCTGTCGAGATCGCAGCTGCCAAAATAATGTTCGAAGAATTGCCTCTTCTGCTGAAAGAACCACGCATGATACAAGCTAGCGAGATTATAGAAAAAACTACCGGCAATAAAGGATAAGTAAATCTTTGATGAATCTCGGTGCGATATCTTGCGATGTCGTAATCAGGAGTATCTTCTTCATAATTTATAAGTTCGCTCAAGTAACGTTCTTTTGATTTCCAAGACAATTTATCAACATTTTCTTCGCCTTCAGTTAAGTTAAAAACGTAATTATCGAAACGCAAAATCTCAGATCTTTGATCGTCGTAATTAAATTTTTGCACTGTGCCATTTTCCATGTAAAGCAAGGCTGAACTATTCTGCGTGATGATATGACCAGTTTCGGCGGTAATCGTGGTTGAATATTCTAAGTTGCGTTCATCATGTAATAAAATGCCGGAAAGATTATTATCATCGCTACGATTTTTGACGTACATTGTCATACTTTTTAAGCTTTCGAAAGTTTGCGGATTGATCGAAAGATTAGTGTAATTATTGCGCAAGTCGTTGCGGGAAAGTCGCAATTTTTTGTTGGCGTAAGGCATGAAATAAAAAGAGATCGCAAAGCAAAAGATGGTGCAGCAAATCGTCAAATATGCTGCTGGCTTGCTTAGAGAAAATTTGGTTAATCCTGCATTTTTTAGAATTGCCATTTCATTGCTACTGATCATCCGATTATAGACGACCAGAATTGATATCATCAGAGAGATCGGAATAATAAACAGCAGCAACCAAGGTAAAATTAAGATGAAGAGATAAAAGAATTGGTCGAGAGCGATACCATTTTCAGTAACGTATTTCACAAAGCCGATAGCGCGTGAAAACCAAATCAACGAAATCAAAATTGAGATTGATCCGATGAAGCCGATAAGAGTTTTGCGGAAAATGTAGCGGGAAAAAAGTTTCAAAGAAGAACCTAAAAATATTGGGAATTTCAGTTTAAAATTTCAGATGGTTAACTTACTTAAAGATAAAATCTTAAATCTGAAATTTAAAATTCTCGTATGTCAGAAATAAAAATTATTCTTAATGGTGCAGAAAAAATTCTGTCGCGCAAAATGACAGTTGCGGATCTGGTTTTGGAGCTAGAATTAGATATTAAAAAAATCGCAATTGAGAAAGATTTAGAAATTGTCACTCCAAATCAATTTACAGAGGTTATGTTGGATGAAGGTGCAAGAGTTGAAATTGTGCACTTTATCGGTGGTGGTTAAATGATTTGTGACATTGCCATTATCTTGTCAGACCCAAGGTATCTGTGATAAATTTAATGCACGTCTTTGGTTCGGGAGATCCTGAAGGTGTTGCATTTCCGACATTTCCTTCCCTATTTATATATTCGCCTCTTTTGTCTTTATCAGTTAAGCCAGATCTACTTTCCAAACTGGTTAGTGCAGTTGAATGCTCAGAAATTGTAGAGCGAGAGAAATTGCCATATTCACCTAAAAGATTCTTCGGAATAGTTAAAGTTAAATTCATCATCAATTCATACAATTCTCTCAATGTTTTAGCGGCTTGATCGAAATTTGGGTCCCATTTTAAAGTTCTGCCAATCCAACTATCTTTTCCCACGAAATAAGCTGCGATAATGTTTACACTTTGCGCTGATTGGTAAGCAACGTAAAGTGCTCCGGTCGCTACCGCACAAAATGGAAATGCAAGAAAGGAAAATATACCTTTTCCTATTCCTTTGACTGTATCGAATGTGGTGGCAAATCTTTTTGGCATTCTAGTTAGTCTCTAAAATTGATGAATTGCAGTGGAATTTCAAAATTAGCTGCACGTAGCAAAGCAATTGCTTCTTGAAGATCATCACGTTTCTTACCATCAATTCTAACTTCGTCGCCTTTTATCGAAGCTTGAACTTTCATTTTAGTATCTTTGACGTGTTTAACGATTTTTTTAGCAACTTCTTGTTCGATACCGTTACGCAATTTTACCTCTTGTCTCAATGAATTGCCGCTGGCCTTTTCTTCTTTTTGGAAATCCAAAGCTTTTGGGTCAATTCCGCGTTTTACGCAAAATACTTTCAGTGAATCGCGAATGGCGCCGAGTTTGTAATCATCTTCAGCACTTAAAGCGATCAAGTTGTCTTTGGTTTTTAATTCAACGGTGAAATTTGCACCTTTGAAATCGTAGCGATTGGTCAATTCACGCAAAACCGAATTAACGGCGTTGTCGATTTCTTGCATGTCGATTTTAGAAACTACGTCGAAGCTTGGCATGATTTTTGAAAATTAGTTTAAGGCTTGTTTTAAATCTGCGATCAAATCGTCAACATGTTCAAGACCAACAGAAAGTCTGCACATTGATTCGGTGATGCCGATTTTTTCTTGCTCTTCGCGACCCATACTAAAATGAGTTGAAGTCGCAGGATGGGTAATTAGTGATTTGGAATCGCCCATATTGTTCGAAATGTCAATAAGTTGTAGGCGATTCATGAAGGCGAAAGTGGTTTTCTTGTCACCTTGAATTTCGAAAGCCATCATTGATCCGCCATTTTTCATTTGTTGGCGCGCTGTTTCGTATTGTGGATGCGATTTCAAATTTGGATAAAAAACGCGTTTAACTTTGGGATGTGATTCCAAAAATTCGGCAATTTTTTGAGCGTTGCTGCAATGACGCTCCATACGAAGTCCAAAAGTTTCGAGAGATTTCAGCGCAATCCAAGCGTTAAACGGACTAAGTGCCGGACCAGTGTGACGATGGAATGGCAATAGCACATCTTTAATAAATTTTGTTGTTCCTAAAACACAGCCGCCAAGAGTACGACCTTGTCCGTCAATGTGTTTAGTAGTTGAGTGAACCACAATATCAGCGCCAAGTTCAAACGGACTTTGGCTGTAAGGTGAGGCGAAAATATTATCGACTATAAAGCTGGCACCATGCTGTTTACAAAGATCAGCAACAAATTTGATATCAACAATTTCAAGTGTTGGGTTAGCAGGAGTTTCGATAAAAACTACTTTGGTATTTTTTTTGAAAGCTTTACGCCATTCGTCTTTGTTTGTTCCATCAACTAAAGTGACTTCAATTCCGTAATTCGGCAGCACTTTAGTTGCGATGTAAAAACATGAACTAAACAAAACTTTGGAAGCGATAAAATGATCGCCCGCTTTGATCTGGCACATGATTGAGGCAAAAACTGCCGCCATGCCTGAACCCATCACGCAAGCAGCTTCCGAGCCTTCAAGTAAAGACATTTTGTCTTCCAACATTTTTAGTGAAGGATTCAAATATCGCGAATAAACAAAACTCGGTGCTTCACCATTAAAGCGGCTTTCAGCTGTTTCGGCATCGTTGTAAGAATAGCCAGAATTCAGAAAAATTGCTTCAGAAGTTTCGCCAAAATTACTGCGAATCGTGCCGCCGCGCACCATTTTGGTATCAAAATGCAATTTTGAGAAATCGGTAGTTTTATTTTTGTAGTCCATCTCGAAAGAAAGTGAGAGTTGAAGTGAGACCGCGAACTTAAAACCCTAACTAAAACTAGGCAATATTTAGTTCATAACAATTTCATCAGCCCTGGTTTCTCCGATTAATTTTTGAGATCCTGGTCTTGCTGAAGTATCAGTAGATGGAATTGGTTGTGATGTAGATTTACTTTGTTGTCTGGCAAATTTGTATAAGAAAATTTCTTTGCCGTTCTCAATTGCGCCAGAAGTGCCGCCAGAAATTGCCATGGTAACTTCAGGTAAAACTACCTGATTATTTTCATCAATTGGTTGGCGAATTATTGATCTGCCACCGTGAGATATAACATTACGACGATAGTCACCAGTACAGAAATTTCCATTGCGATGAAATTTCATCATTTCTCTGGCTTCTTGCTCGCCGAATCTGGTTTTAAGATCTTCTAAATTTGGTCTCCAAGACTCTTCAACGAAAGAAAAATATCGCGATAGTGATTGCGCTAGAGGAGAAACATTTTTGGTAAAATCAATACTATATCCACGCGCGCTCGCAACTGCATCGTAAACTCTTTCGTTTTGATCAGCAGTGCGAATTACAACTTTTCCTTCGCTGTTATATTGTGGTTCGCGATCGCGATCAATTGTTACAAATTCTATAACTCCAGCCTCATGCATTGCTAAAATTTCTTTAGCGGTTTTTATTGGCATACCGTTGTGGAAAGCGTCGCGAATGCGGATTAAAAACTGCAAATGAAATGCTGATTCTTCTGGTGTAAGAAGTGGAGTAATAAATATCTCGTCATTTTGTCCGTAGATTGATTTCCACATTAAATAACCATCTTTTGTGTCCCCAGATTCAGCCATTGCAAGATTTTCACGCAGCTGTTCAATTTGTGGTTTGTTTAAAAATTTGGCGCGAAATTCTTCCATAATTGGTTGATAATTTGCGCCATCAAGTGGCAGTTCAAATAGATTTTGAATTTGACGAAATTGCTCAAGAGAACTGCCTTTTACATCACTTAAAATTGCATCGGAATTTTCGGGAAGTTCTCTGCCGGAAATAGTTTTAATAATCACTTTTGTGAAATCGCGTGCTTGGTTTGCTTGGTTTTCCAGACCTTCAATAAGATAGCCATTTTCAAGAGCTCGAGCGTTTAGTAACATCCATTGCCATAAACGAATTTTCCCCTCTTGCTCACCCGCTAATTCTTGTAAATCTTTTTGTCTAATTTCAGTTCCTTGTGGAAAAGTTCTGCTGAATTTTTCTTGTCTTTGCCAACCATCTTTTCCTTTAACGGCTTGCATCAAATTTTTGGTGCGCGCCAGCAAATCGACTTTAATTGAATAGCCCTCAAAATCGCTCGGGGTAAATTTCCATTTAGTACCACCATCTTCAGAAATTTCTTCTTCAAACAAACCTTCATTAAAAATTGTTTTAATGGCATCAATTGCAGTAAGGCTTTGACCTTGAATCGCGATAGTAATTTCTTTATTTTCGTCGCCTTTTTCTTTTCTTTGGGAGATTTCTTCGTGCAGAATACGAATTAGATCAGATTTAAATTCTGAAATTGGCCAAATTTCCGGAACAAAACGTGGTTTAGGATCTTTGTCGCGCACTCTCCATCTACCAGTTGCTAAGACAACTTCATTAAAATTTTCTTCAGCATAATTTTTACTGTGATCAACAAATCCGAGTTTGATTTCACCTTCTTGAATTTTGTCAAGAGCAGTAACTTCAGTTTGACGATGTTCATGAACTTCAATACCGTGAGCTTTAATTTTTTGCAGAGCTTCTTCAAAAATAAAAATATTGCGCATACCAAGCAGAATGCGTGGATGATATTCTTCGGCGACTCTGAAATCTAAGTAGCGTTTTTCAATGCTTTGCCAAATTTTGGCATAATGTTGGCGTAAATTTTCTTCTTCTTCAGGGCTTTTTACTCTGGTTAATTTTTCTGTGAGACGTTCTTCGTAAATTGAGCGAAATTTTCCTTTTAGTTCCAATTCATTTTCTCTGAACCATTCAATTGATTCGCCAAATGAGTCAACATTGCTTGATGATTTAACATTTAAAAGATGTTCAGGATCTGTGGTTTCTAAGTCGTAAGGTAATCCCGCACCAAGTCCATATTTTCCGTAAGAATCAAAAATATTGATTGATTCAATCGCAACTGTTTCACCTTTCTCAAGACTTATTGCCATTTGGGTTATGAAACCAAGTGCTACAGGACCAGTGCCAACTAAAGCGATTTTTGTCATAGCTAGTTTTTAATTTTCATTTGCGCTAACAGTTCATCGGTATCATTGCGAAGCAATTGAATGTGAACGTCAGTAGTGCCATAATCCTTGAATCCAAGCTCTTCAGCGGCTTTTTCTGAAACATCAATCACACGATTTTTAGCGAAAGGGCCGCGATCATTAACGCGTAAAATTGCGGCTTTGCCGTTACGTAAATTTGTAACGCGAATCATTGAAGGAAGTGGAAGAGTAGGGTGAGCTGCGGTCATGGTTGAAGAATCATAAATTTCGCCATTTGCAGTTGGCTTACCGTGAAAATCAGGGCCATACCACGAAGCTTGGCCAGTTTCTTCAAACTCGTCGTAATTTTGGGGAAAATATGAAACGCCTTGAACCTCATAAGGATTACCAATTTTGAAAATTCCTTGCGTTGGAACATTGTTAATCATGACGGCACTTTCTTGATTGGCTTCATTATCTGGCTTGGCCTGATCGTAAAAGTTATTCAAGTTATACTTATTAAGGTCAGTGTGTTTTTTTGACGAAATGTTGGTGTGAGGTGTGATTTTTTTGTTAAATTTAGAGTAGGTAACGCGATCAATATTACTGAAAGTGCGGTTTGATTTATAAGGATTTGGACTACTGCTAATACTTTCGCATGCGGATAACAAAAAGTTTAGCGCGATAACTAGAAATAATTTTCTCATTAAATGAATTTTTTGTTACTAATTCGTGGTGTTTGTATGTGGCGTTAGTGCAGCAGCTGCAGAGATTGCACCATTAAAAACTTTTTTTGATGAAAAGACAAATTGTTCCTGAGACGTTGGCGCAAAATGATTTTTTTTAATCAGAAAAATTCCGTATTGAGCGAATAAATTAGCGATAAATTTATGGCCAAAGAAGCTGATAAGACGATGTTTATTAGTAAGAAAGATTTTTTTCTCTATGGTGAAATTTAGTTCTTTGCACAATTTTTCAAAATCATCTACCGAACAAAAGTGAATGTTTGGAGTATCATACCATTGGTAGGGTATATTTTTGTTAACCGGCATGGTGCCTTTGAAAAGTAAATGCAGACGGTTTTTGATGTGTGCAAAATTTGGTAGCGACACCACAGCGTATTCAGCAACGCGTAACATTTCCTGCAAAATTTCTTTGGGACGTTGAGTTGATTGAATGGTTTGACTCAGAATTGCGTAATCAAAACTTTGGCTGGGATAAAATGTCAGATCATTTTCTGCATCGCCTTGAATTGCTGAAATCCCACGTCCCAGAGCTTTGCTGACTTGCATTTGTGAAATTTCTAAACCGCGAGCATCAACTTTTTTAGTTTTTTGTAAGAATTCCAAAAGCTCGCCATCGCCGCAACCAATATCTAAAACTTTAGAATTTGGAGCGACTAGTTGTGCGATAATTTCAAGATCGTAACGAATTTTGTGCTTAACAATACTATCGCCGATAGCAGTTGTGGAAAGGCTTTTCATAGGTGTTAAGATTGATTGATGAATCCAGAAACTGTGTTGGAAAGCGCATCATTTTCGATTAAAAATGAATCATGACCATGATGACTTTCGATGATGATATTGCTGGCATTAATGCCGCAAGCGATCAACGCATGAGCGATTTTTTTAGTATCGTTTGGTTCAAAAAGCCAATCATCAGAAAATGAAATTAGGCAGAATTTACCTTCTTTATTTTTGGCAAAATCAACGAAAGCGTTGCTTAATTTACCGCCGAAATCTGATTCTAAATCGAAATAATTTATCGCTTTAGTTGTGTATAAATATGAGTTAGCATCGAAGCGTTCAACAAAGGTTGCACCTTGATGATGTAGATAACTTTCAACTTGAAACTCGGGATCAAAATTAAACGAAAAAGAGTCTTTATTTTGTAAGTTACGACCGAATTTATTTTGCAGCGAATTTTTCGAAAGATAAGTGATGTGAGCAATCATGCGCGCTACTGCCAAGCCTTTTGTTGGATACTTTTTTTCGAGATAATATTTGCCACCACACCAATTAGGATCAGCCATAATCGCTTGTCGTCCAGCTTCATGAAAGGCAATATTTTGTGGGCTGTGACGATAAGAAGTCGCCATCAGAATTACTGATTTCATTTTTTGTGGATAAAGCACCGACCAGTACAAAGCCTGCATTCCACCTGTCGATCCGCCGATAACTGAGTGCAATTTTTTAATGCCAAAATGCTCAACCAAAAGATTTTGGGCGTTGACCATGTCTTGAATTGTCACCATCGGAAAGCTTAATCCGTAAGGTTCGTTAGTTTCAGGATTGATTGATTTTGGCCCCCATGATCCCATGCAGCTGCCGATAATGTTAGAACAAATTACGAAAAATTTATTGGTATCAACTGCTTTATTGGGGCCAATTAAACTGCTCCACCAACCTTCTTTTCCGGTGATCGGATTTTGTGATGCAACATATTGATCGCCAGTCAAAGCATGGCAAATCAGAATGGCGTTAGATTTGTCTGCGTTAAGTTCGCCGTAAGTTTGATAAGCTAGAGGAAAATTTTTAATTTCGGCACCGTTACTAAGTTTAAGTGGAGTTTCTTGTGCTAAAAAAATAATTTCGCCGACTTCAAATTCTCTGTAATTAGGGCCGAAACTTGACTTGATTTTCATTCTTCTTAAATCCGAGTTGATATCTTTTCTTCGCGCAAATTCTTAAATTTCATACAATGGAAAATCAACAGAATAAAACCTCTGAACCTGCTTTGTTGGCCTTACGCCAAGAGATTGATGCAATTGACAATCAGATTATCGATCTTTTGGGAAAAAGAATGCAGGTGATTAATCGTGTTGGTGAATTGAAAAAAAGTAATAACGAAAAGTTTTTTATCCGCTCCAATCGTGAAGCGGATATGATTAAAGATTTGATCAAAAAATCGAATTCAGATTTTCCTAAAAGTGCGATTGTGAGTATCTGGCGTAAAATTATTGCCTCAGCAAACATGCGTGAACAGAGCCTGAACATTGCTTTGCACAATCCAAAAAATGTTTCCGATTATTCTTATTTGTTGCGCGAATATTATTATGATGCTGTTCCGATAAATTCGCACGACAGCACAAGTAACGTGGTTGCAGAGCTTGAAAAAGGTTCAGCGCAAATCGGTGTTTTTGAATTGCCAAAAGCAAATGATGACCACGAAAAAAGTGATATGTCGGACAATTGGTGGATTGGTTTGGCAAACAACAGATCAGGAATAAAAATTTTCGCCAAAATTCCTTTTGTCGAATCTGATGATCACAACCAAATTAATTTAGTAGCGCTTGCAATTAAGCCAGAAGAGAGATCTCAAGAAGATAATAGTTTGCTTTACGTTGAAGCTAAAAAAGAAGTTTCGCGTTCGCAAATTTTAGCCGCTTTTGTCGAACAAGATTTGAAAGCGACAATTTTAAAGTCGGTAAAATTACCACAAGTTGATGATGTGATTTTTTATCTAGTTGAGCTGGAAGGTTTCCACAGCGAAGAAGATTCGGCGATTAAAAATCTCGCCAAATCAAAAAATCGACCTTACGTCAGAGTGCTTGGAAGCTATGCTGTTCCGATCAAGATTTAATGGTTGACAAGCAAGTCTCTCTCTTCAGAATGCGCGCCCTTCCTCTTATCTGATGAAGCTCTTCTGATTTAAAATCAAAAACAAAAATTATTTACAAACCTCGTGGTTTAAACACTTCGCGGCGGTTTTTCTTTTGCTTTTTTACAGAAATTTCTTGGGCAAATTTCTCTCAAGGAACATTGAATATTAATCACTAAATCAAGAGTCGAACATGACAAAAAGATTAAATGCTAAGAAAAAAATTAGCAGAAAATTGGGCGCGAGCCTTTGGGGTCAAGCTAAAGATCCATTTACCAAAAGAAATAGCAAACCTGGTCAACACGGTGCCGCATCAAAAGGCAGAACTAGTGACTACGGTGTTCAGCTTCGTGCTAAACAAAGAATGAAATTCTACTACGGAAACATTTCTGAAAGACAATTCTTCAACTCTTTCACCTTGGCTTCAAAAATGAAAGGTGACGTGAGTGAAAACTTGATCGGTTTGCTTGAAAGCAGATTAGATGCAGTTGTTTACCGCGCTAACTTTGTTCCTACAGTTTTCGCAGCTCGTCAATTTGTGAACCACAAACACGTTACTGTTAACGGAAAAACTGTGAACATTCCTTCTTACCGTTTGAAAGTTGGTGATGTTGTACAAGTTCGCGAAAAATCTCGTAAACTTACTATCGTTATGGAATCACTTCAAAAAATGGAACGTGATGTGCCATCTTATTTAACTTTAGATAAAGATGCTTTCTCAATCAAAGTTGCTGCTAAAGCTACTTTGGCTGAAGTTCCATACGCAGTTGAAATGCAACCGCACTTCGTTACAGAGTTCTACTCTCGATAGTAAATTCAGCGCAGCTGAATTGAGGTTAAATATATTTAAAAGAGGTAAAAAAGAAATTTTTTACCTCTTTTTTTTGTCTGTTATTTAGGAAAATAATTTTGCTATTTTGCAGAATTCTTCGATTTTTAAATTCTCTGGTCGTGCTTCGGGATTGATTCCGGAGGCCTTGAGAATTTCTTCAGGATTTTGGAAGATGGATTTGAGACTTGATTTCAACATTTTGCGGCGTTGATTAAAAGCGGCAGCGACAACGCGCTCGAGCTTTGTGAACTCAACATCAGCAAGTGGTTTTTCGCGGGGAATAATTTCAACAATTGCTGAAGTTACTTTTGGTGGCGGCGTAAAAACTGATTTATTTACGGTGAAAACCATTTTGGTTTGGCACAAAAAATTCACCATTACCGCCAGTCGGCCGTAGTGATTATCGTTTGGCTTGGCAACAATTCTTTCCACTACTTCTTTTTGCAGCATCAGATGCATCGATGCAATTTTATCGACATTTTTTAACCATTTAAAAATCAGAACCGTGCCAATGTTGTAAGGTAAATTGGCGATGATTTTGAATTTTTTATCTGTAGCAAAAAGTTGCGCTTCGTCAAATTTTAGCGCATCACCTTGGATGATTTCTAAACGTTCACCGTAAAATTCTTTGAGTTCATTAAGTGCGGCAATACAGCGTTCATCCATTTCGATGACAGTAAGTTTTTTGGCACCAGCATCTAAAATTGATCGGGTTAAACTTCCAGGGCCTGGGCCGATTTCTAACACTTCGTAATCAGTTAAATCGCCAGCAGAGCGCGCGATTTTATCAGTAAAATTTTTGTCTAAAATAAAATTTTGGCCGAGAGATTTCTTAGCGAGTAGGCCGTGTTTTTTGATGAGATCGGAAGTGGAGGGGAGAGACATTTTGCTGGATTTATGGCTGGACGGGGTTTTTAACCCCGTTCACACGTTCATGTCTTTTTTATTTTGAACTGAACTTTTGGACGGGGTTACAAACCCCGTCCAGCAATTATTATGATTTCAGTATCAAAAAATTACAAAGCTTTTTCAGCTTCAAAGTAAGAGTGACCCAAAGCGTCAGCAACAGCTTTGTAAGTAACTTTTCCGTTGATCACGTTCAAACCATTTCTCAAATGAACGTCATCAGTTAAAGCTTTTTTGTAGCCTTTGTTTGCCAATGCCAAAGAGAAAGGCAAAGTAGAATTTTCCAAAGCTTGAGTTGAAGTTCTAGCAACTGCACCTGGCATGTTAGTTACACAATAGTGCACAACGCCATCTTGGATGTAAGTTGGGTTAGAATGTGAAGTTGGTTTAGAAGTTTCGAAACAGCCACCTTGGTCGATTGAAATATCAACCATAACTGCACCTTTTTTCATTTTTTTCACAGTTGCAGCAGAGATCAATTTTGGAGCTGCAGCACCTGGAATTAGAACCGCGCCAACAACAACGTCAGCGTCAATTGCGTTTTTCTCGATGTTTTCAAGTGAAGCGTAAAGCACGGTAGCAGAGTTTCCGAAGATGTCGCATAGGTAACGGATTCTTGGTAAAGATTTATCCAAGATCACAACTTCAGCGCCCATGCCGATTGCAACTTTCGCTGCGTTAGTTCCTGAAACGCCGCCGCCAAGAATTGTAACTTTAGCGCGAGAAACACCTGGAACGCCGCCAAGAAGAACGCCACGTCCGCCTTGAGCTTTTTCCAAAGCTTTTGCGCCAGCTTGAATTGAAAGTTTACCAGCAACTTCTGACATTGGAGCCAAAAGTGGAAGTGAGCGATCAGCTGCGCTTACAGTTTCAAAAGCGATAGCAACGCAACCAGATTTGATCAACATTTCAGTCAAATGTGGTTCAGCAGCCAAGTGCAAGTAAGAGAAGATGATTTGACCAGAACGAATCATTTTGCATTCAGATTCTTGAGGTTCTTTAACCTTCAAGATCATTTCAGCTTTTTCGTAAACTTCTTTTGCGTCAGCAGCGATTTTTGCGCCAGCTGCAACGTATTGATCGTCAGAAAAATCGATTGCTGAACCAGCATCTTTTTGTACAAGAACTTGGTGTCCTGCATTTACTAATTCGCGCACGCCAGATGGAGTTGCGCCAACACGATATTCGTGATCTTTAATTTCTTTTGGAATGCCAATAAGCATAGGTGCTCCTGTTTTTTAGAGTTAGTTAAAAATTAGATAATTTTAGAAATTTTAATGATGTTGCTGTCCTGCGATGTCAAACTGCGGTGTAATTCATATTCGAATTGAAAAGTTTTTTTGGCAAGCTCGATTTCTTGTTCCAAATTTTTGCCTTTTAAAAACAAACAATAGCCGTCTTTTTTTAGGAATTTTTTGCTATATCCTAAAAGTTTATCAAGTGGCGCCAAAGCTCGTGAAACGATACAATCAAACTCAACATTGGTTAATTCTTCGAGTTTGGATTGGTGTACAAAAACACGATTTTGTGAGAATAATTTTGTGCGGCGTAAAAATTCAGTTTTGCGAAAAGCTTTTTCGACTAAATGCATTTCTTTGATGCCGAGAATTGACAGCACCATTCCTGGGAAACCAGCGCCAGTACCGAAGTCGGCAAATTTGCCATTTTTATTGTCGATATATTTTAGCAATTGGGCGCTGTCTAAAATGTGACGTTCCCAAACGTTATCGACAGTAGATTTTCCGATAAAATTAAATTTATTATTTTCCTGTAGAAGCAGGATTACAAAGTCTTCAAGCGCTTTTATCTGACTTTGAGAAAGCGTGGAAAACTTCTTGATTTCGGCGAGAGCCGCGTCTTTTTTTATTTCGAGTTGCATGGAATTTTTCCGTTGTTTTGCGGATTGGAATTTTGTGTGATTTTTAAAAATTAGTCGAAAAGTTAGCAACGATAAAAACTAAAAACTTGACGCTGGCGGCGAGCAATATAAAAATTTTTCGCAGTAAAACCTTCCTTTAAACACTTCCCAAAAAATATGAAAGTTACTCAAAAAGTTAAAAAGATTTTGTCGTGCTACGAATCTGACAACGTTGGTACCAAGACCAATATCGCACGTATTTTGATGCATGGTAAACTTGCCGGAACTGGTAAAGTTGTTATCCTTCCAGTTGACCAAGGTTTTGAACATGGTCCAGACAGAAGTTTTGCGATGAATCCTGATGCTTACGATCCACATTATCACTTCCAATTGGCGATCGACGCTGGTTTGAACGCTTACGCTGCTCCTCTTGGAATGATCGAAGCTGGTGCTGATACCTTTGCAGGCGGGATCCCAACTATTTTGAAAGTTAACTCTTCAAACTCTCTTCACAACGGTGGAACTGCTCCACACCAAGCTACAACAGCCTCAGTAAAAGATGCTTTGCGCTTAGGTTGTTCAGCAATCGGTTTCACAATTTATCCAGGATCTGACGCTGCTTTCGATATGTTCGAAGAGATTCGCGAAATGGCTGAAGAAGCTAAAGCTCACGGTTTGGCAGTTGTAATTTGGTCTTATCCTCGTGGTGGCGATCTTTCAAAAATCGGTGAAACTGCGATGGATATTTGTACTTACGCAGCTCACATGGCAGCTCTTCTTGGTGCGCATTTCATCAAAGTTAAACCTCCAACCCAAGCTCTTGAAAACTTGGAAGCTGTAAAAGTTTACGAAAAAGTAAAAATTCCAGTTTCAACTTTAGAAGATCGTATTCGTCACGTGATGAAAGCTACTTTCAATAACCGTCGTATTGTTATTTTCTCTGGCGGCGCTGCGAAAAGCGAACAAGACGTTTATAGCGAAATTCGTGATCTTTACAAAGGCGGCGCTAATGGCTCGATCATTGGTCGTAACGTGTTCCAACGTCCACGCGAAGAAGCTTTGAAAATGTTGGAAAACATTATCCAAATTTACCAAGGTAAATAAGTTAAATGAATTCTGCTGCAGAAACCCCCCTAGCCCCCTTGATAGGGGGTTGCAGTTTGAGTTCGGCTTGCCCCCCTGTTAAGGGGGGTGGCCCGCAGGTTCGGGGGGTTTCTGCACCACTCCTATCTCTAAAAAACCTCTCCATATCTTTTAAAAATACCAAAATAGTTGATGGTATTTCTTTCGAGTTATCTGCCAAAAAAATTACAGCTTTAGTCGGCCAAAGCGGTTCAGGTAAATCTGTCACATCGCTTTCCATCCTAAGGCTTTTGCGCGGTGCGGAAATTTCAGGTGAGATTATTTTTGATGGCAAAAATTTACTGCAATTAAGCGAAAAAGAGCTGCAAAAAATTCGTGGAAAAGAAATTGGAATTGTCTTTCAAGATCCAAATACAGCGCTGAATCCGCTTCATAAAATTGGTGCGCAAATTTCGGAAGCGATCACGATTCACAATCCAAAAATATCGAAAAAAGATTTGCAAAATCGCGTTGCAGAATTGCTCAAAATGGTTGAGTTAGAATTCCTAAACTCAAGGCTTGATGATTATCCTCATCAACTTTCCGGTGGACAAAAACAACGTGTGATGTTGGCGATTGCTCTGGCGAATAATCCAAAAATTCTAATTGCTGACGAGCCGACAACGGCCCTAGATATCAAAGTTCAGAATGAGATTTTGAATTTGATTTTGCGTTTGAAGAATGAACTTAGTTTGGCGGTTTTGTTTATTACGCATAATTTACGTGCGGTTGCAAAAATTGCCGATGAGGTGATTGAGATGAAGAAGGGGAGGGTTGTGAATTTAGCTTTAGAAGTATTTGAATTGAATTCTGATGCAGAAACCCCCCGACCCCTAGCGGGGCCACCCCCCTTGACAGGGGGGCAAGCAGGAATAAGCCCCCCTGTCAAGGGGGGTGGCCCCGCCAGGGGTCGGGGGGTTTCTCAAGCAGAACTCGATGCAATGCTTTCTGCCTCAGAACTTTTATCCGTAAAAAATCTCTCCGTCATATACAAAAAACACACGATAATTTCTGACATAAATTTCTCACTTCAAGAAGGTCAAAATCTCGGCATTATTGGCGAAAGCGGATCCGGAAAATCAACTCTCGCTCTTGCTTTGCTGGGATTAATAAAATCGCAAGGGGAGATCAAATTCTTTAATGAAAAAACTTGGGCAAAAAATAATTTAGATTTGCGCCGCGAAGTGCAGGTTGTGTTTCAAGATCCATTTTCCAGCCTTAATCCGCGCATGACGGTAAAAGAAATCATCGAAGAAGGTTTAAAAATTCACAAAATTTCTGGAGATGTTTCTGCGATTATGAAACGTCTGCACTTAAATATTGATATGCAACATCGTTATCCTCACCAGCTTTCTGGAGGTCAGCGTCAACGTGTTGCGATTGCACGAGCTTTGATTTTGAATCCGAAAATTTTGATTTTGGATGAGCCGACTTCCGCCCTTGATTATGCTACTCAGAACGAGATTTTGAAACTGCTTGCTGAAATACAAGCACAACAACAAATCTCTTACATTTTGATTTCGCACGATTTGGAAGTGGTTGAGCGTGTTTCTGATCGCATCGCTGTCATGAAATCAGGTCAAATTGTTGAATTAGCTGACAAATCACAAATTCTCACCGCGCCGCAAAATCAATACACCAAATCGTTGGTCGAATTGTTTAGATAATTTCTTGAGCCAGAAATTTTTCACGTTTTTTGCCAATTAAGTAAAAATACAAAATCGGAATTACAAAACGGCTTAGCAAAGTTGCAGCGATTTCACCAAAAATTAAACTTACCGCAAAGCCTCCGAAAATCGGATCGGAAAGCATAATCAAACTACCAAAAATTACTGCCGCTGCGGTTAAAAGCATGGGACGAAAACGCAGTATTCCAGCGCTAATTACCGCTTCTTTTATGGCGATTCCTTGCTTCATTCTTTGTTCGGTAAAATCGATTAGAATGATCGAATTACGCACAATAATTCCGGCGCCAGCCATAAAACCAATCATTGATGGCGCGGTAAAATAAGATCCAGTCAGCGCATGGCCAATCATCACGCCAATCAAGCTAATCGGAATTGGTGCGAGAATTATAATCGGAACAGAAAAGCTGCGGAATTTGATCAAAATCAAAATGTAAATTGCCACAATCGCAAAAGCGAAAGCGGTGCCTAAATCGCGGAAAACTTCCAGCGTGATAAACATTTCACCATCCCATTTCACGATTGGTTGGTCGAAGTTCCAAGGCAGCGACATGAAACGCGTTTGGTAATTTTTAAGTTTGTCAGAAAGTTTGGAAATAGCGTAAACCGGAGCTTCTTCATCGCCCGAAAGTTCCGATGTCACGTAATTTACCGGCACCAGATTTTTACGATTTAAAACCACAGCTTCTTCAATTTCGGCTTTCTTGATAACATTTTCAGCGTTGATAGTTCCTGATTGCATCGAGGCAATTTTTACTACTGAAAAAGGATTTTCCGCCGCACGAACTTCTTTGGGGAAAACCAAATTTATCGCAACTTCTTCTGGCGATGAAGTGTCGCCCAAAAGTCCCAAGGTGGTTTCGGAAAATAACAACGCGCCGCTGCTGGCAAGTTGTGCAGCGTTAATCCCAAGTGCGCCGCCATTTTGATAATCAAGTTGATAAAGTTGGTGAGCACGCGGTGCGCGAAGTGAGCTATCAAGATCGACGATGCTTGGTTCGGTTGCAAAAATATCACGGATTTCGGCAGTAATTTTATTGCGCTCTTCTTGATTTTTGGCGTAAATTTCTGCGACCATTGTAGCCATAACTGGCGGTCCGGGTGGAATTTCTAAAACTTTGGCGATGGCTTGATTTTCATCGGCGAATTTTTTGATTTGTGGACGCAGCGATTCAATAATTTCATGGCTGGAAAGATTGCGATCATGTTTATTTTTGATCACAATTTGTAAATCAGACATGTAATCGGCGTGGCGCAAGAAAGTGTGTTTGACCATGCCAGAAAACGAGAAAGGCGCTGGTTCGCCAGAAAAAATCTGCACTTTCAAAATGTCAGGATTTTGCACCAATTCAGCGGCGAGTTGTTTGGTAAGTTGATGATTTTTTTCTAAAGTTGTGGTAGTCGGAAAATCAATCGCAATTTGAAATTCGGTTTTGTTGTCGAACGGCAGCATTTTTACTTTCACCGCTTTGAAATAAACCAAACTCATCGAGACAGCAAAAAGCACGGCAATCATCGCTAAAAATTTCAGCGCTGAAATTTTGCGATCGATTAACTTGTGAATAATGCGGTTGTAGAGGTTATCTAGGTAAGAAAGTTTGGCTTCGTCTTGCGCATTGTGCGTTTTCTTCAAAAGTTTAACTGCAGCCCAAGGTGTTACGATAAAAGCAACCAGCAGTGAAAAAATCATGGCGAAGCTTGATCCAACTGGAATTGGCTTCATGTAAGGTCCCATCAAACCTTGCACAAAACTCATCGGCAAAATCGCAAAAATTACCGCGAAAGTTGCCAAAATTGTTGAACCACCAATTTCGCAAACGGCGCGAATTACGGTAGCGCGAAAGTCAGGATCGTGATCGCGAGTGAAATGACGTTCGATGTTTTCAACCACGACAATCGCGTCATCAACCAAAATTCCGATGGCAAAAACCAGTGCGAACAAAGTGACGCGATTCAGTGTATAGCCTAGAAAATAAAAGGACGCCAGGGTTAAAGCTAAAGTGACAGGAATGGCGATTGCCACAACCAAAGCGGCGCGAACGCCCATAAACAAAGCAATCAAGATCGAAACCAAAACTGTCGCGATCGCCAAATGGCTGATTAATTCGTCGGATTTTTCTTTAGCGCTGGCGCCGTAATCGCGCACCACATCAATTTTAATTTCAGCTGTTTCTTTAACGAAACTTTCGGCGCGCTTTATAATTTCTTGCGACAAAATCACAGCGTTGACGCCTTTGCGTTTAGAAAAAGAAAGTGAAACGGCGTTGTTGGCTGCAGAATTTTTTTCATAAATCGACGACAAGCGCACCACGTCTTCTGGGCCATCAACAACTTCGGCGACATCTTTTAAATGCAACACGCGGCCGCCAAAATAGCCAATCGCGACATTTTTGACATCTTCAACACTTTTGAAACGACCACCAACATCAATATCGAAAATTTCGTCGCTGCCTAAATTTTTTCCCGCTGGCAAAATTAGCTGATTATTTTTTATGGCTTCAGCAACCGCAAGGGCTGAGGCGCCGTTATTCAGTAATTTTTGTTTATCGGCGATGATGCGAATTACGCGCTTTTGTCCGCCCAACATTTCGATTTTGTTAATATCAGCGGTGCTAGAAAGTTCACGAGCAAGCGGCGCGATTGCTTGGCGTAATTCATAATTTGATTTGTTGGCGGAAGAAAAAGTCAGCACCAAAAATGGCACGTCGTCGATCGAATAAGATTCAACTTTTGATTCGCTGGCGTTGCTTGGCAGCGTTGATTTTACGTCCATCAATTTGTGATGAACGGCAAGCAAGCTGTTGTCGAGCGAATGATTAACTTTGAAGCGAACGGTGACTAAACTTTGATGCTTTTGGCTTTGCGAATAAACATATTCCACGCCGCTAATTCCCCACATGGCGCGCTCGATTTTTTCGGTAACTTCGCGTTCAATTTCTTTGGCGGAAAGCCCGACGGTTTGAGTTGTAATGTCGATCATCGGCACCACAATTTGCGGTTCTTCTTCTTTGGCGATAAAAAATACCGAAGCAAAACCCATCAAAACACTGACTAAAACAACAATCAGCGTGAGTTTAGGATTTAGCAAAAAATAGTTGGAAAGCGATCCGACAATTCCGTGTTTTTTGTTCATTTGCTTGAGATGATTTCTGAAATATCGATTTGCTGTTTGGTTAATTTTTTAGAGTAGAGCTCGATTAATTGCAGCTCGGCGTTGGAGAGGTAAACGAAGTTGTCGAGATATTTCATAATTGCGTCTGACAAGTTTGAGGCAGTGATAGCGCCACTTCGGAATAAATCTTTTGAAACTTTTACGTTTTTGAACATCAGCGCATCGTTTTTATTTGCCAGTTTAACGGCACTTTCCAGAGTTCTTATTTGTGAGTTTAGATATTCGATTTCAGTGCGTTCATTTTGTTGATGAGCCAAAAGATCATGGCGAGCGGCGCTGGATTTATCTTGAGCGATTGATTTATTGCCGAAGCTGAGCGGATCGTAAAATTCCCAATGTAAATTTAGTCCAGCGGTGTAGCCACTTTCTGTAGCGCGTGAGCCGTGAAATTGATAATTCTCAGCGTAGGCATTGATTTGCGGTAAATTTTTGGCGTTGCTGATTTTTTCTTCATTTTGGGTGGCATCAACTTTGGCTTTGATTGCCGAAGTTTTAAAAGATGAAATTTCAGATTTATCGAAGCGCAAATATTTGTTTATGTAGCTATCCAGCGGCAATTGGGCGACATTCCATTTCTCATTATTTTCAAAACCAAGTTCAGTTAAAATTTGGTAGAGTGCTTGAGTTTTTTCTTGATTATCGGTTAGGAAAATTTGGGTTTTGTTTTGTGAGGCCTGCAAAATCAAAGATCCAGAATATCCAACCGGATTATTTTCATTGCCAAGAGAATATTTCTTTGTGATGTCATCAATGCTGTTGGCAATTTTTTCTAACTTTTCTTTTTGTTGTTTGAGGCTGACTAAAGACAAGTAAACAGCAGTTGCGTAAGAATATTGGTCAACTTCAGTTTGTTTCAAATTATACTTTTGTGAAGTGGCGATGTTTTTTGCCATATCGCTAGAAGCAATTCCAACGCCGCCTTGGTATAGTGGTAAATTTACGCCGATGGCTGATCGAGAAAATCTGTTGCTAGCTGTGCTATTAATTGAGCTGGTAACAAAATCAGACGAACGCACCGATCTTTGATACAAATTACCCATGAAGTTTTTGGCTGGGTCATTGGTTTGGTAGGTATTTCCATCAACGTACAAAGTTGGCAGCCAATGTTTTTCAGCTTGGTTGGCTTGGCCTTCAGCAGCTTTAACTGAATATTGGGCTGATTTTTTGGCGTTCGAATTTTGCATGATTTGCTCCAAAACTTGCTCGATTGGAACTTCTTTAGCATTAGCCAAATTGGTGAAACAAAGTGAGAGTAGTGCGGTTTTGACGATAAATTTTTTCATTTAGAAAAAGTTTTTACTTTGACCGCCCAATTTTTTGACGATCCACGCCATTGGACAGAATTTTGTGAAAGCTGATTGAAACATCATCACGCCGACAAACAGGCTTAAATAGATAAAATTATGGTTTACGAAAAGTGCTAGCAAACAGCCGGTGATTACCATGAAACCAGCGAATCCGAGGATAAATCTGTCGATGCTCATAAATTTTAAATTAGTTTTTTAATATTGTATTTCCGGCAGAAGCCCAAGCCATAATTCCACCATCAAGGTTATAAATTTCTAAGTCGGGATTTTCTTCCAAAAGTCTTTCGCAAGCCATTTCGCTGCGTTTGCCAGAGCGGCAATGAATCACTAATTTTTTATCGCGGCATTTACAGTTTTGATGTCCGCAATCTTTGCAGTTGCAGTTTGGATTGCCGCATTTGGCGCTGGCAATTTTTTCGAGGCACACTTCGGAGAGAGGAACCAATTTTGCACCTTCAATTCTTGCGGCTTTATTTTCTTCAACTTCGCGAACATCAACCAAAAAGGCTTCGCCGTTTTCCATCCATTTCTTTAACGTAAAAATATCCACAGTTGGTATTTTCTTTTTTTGTGAGCCAAATCCGAAAAACATATTTATGTTATTTTGAGTTAATATTAGAAATTGCTAATAAATAAATTTAATAACTTATTTGCAATAAATTAGATAAAGTGTCGACAATATTGCCTCGACTTCCATGCTTTCAATACGATAAAAAACTTCTTGTCCAACTTTTCTGGTTTCAACCAAATTAAGGGCGCGCATTTTTGCCAAATGTTGTGACAAAGCTGACTGAGAAAGGCCAACCAGAGAGGTTAATTCGTTAACAGTTTTCTCTGATTTTATTAAATGACAAAGAATCATCAGACGATTTGAATTGGCTAAAACCTTCAACATTGCTTCAGCTTTTTTGGAGTTTTTCTCCATATTTTCTAAAGTCTGATTTTTGTCTTTTTTATTGTTTGTAATCACAAAAAATTGCACGATAAATATTAGTAACTTCTAAAGTAATGAATATTATTTTTAATTTGGCAACAATGTAAAAAATCAATTGTTAAACATTTTAAATTTCTCATGAAAAAACCTGAGCTTTTATTGCCCGCCGGAACGTTGGATCGTTTAAAAACCGCTATTCTTTATGGTGCTGATGCAGTTTATTGTGGAACTCCAGACATGTCGCTGCGTGTGAAGTCGGCGTTTAGTTTGGAAGATCTTGTTGAAGGCATTGAATATGCACACTCAAAAGGAAAAAAAGTTTATCTGACTCTCAATCTTTTTTCGCATAACAAAGACATCGAGAAACTGCCGCAATTTATCGAAACTGTACAAAAAGTTAAACCGGATGGCTTGATTGTTTCTGATCCTGGGGTTTTTCAATTTGTGCGTGAACGTGCGCCAGAGTTGGAGTTGCACATTTCTACTCAAGCCAATGTTTGCTCTTGGCTCACTGTTGATTTTTGGGAAAAGCAAGGCGCGAAGTTGGTGGTGATGGCGCGCGAAGTAAGTTTTGAAGAGCTTGCGCAAGTGCGCCAAAAATGTCCGAATATCAAAATTGAAACCTTCGTTCATGGTTCAATGTGTATGACTTATTCGGGTCGTTGTTTGTTGTCGAATTTTATGGCGGAGCGCGGAGCCAATCAGGGTAGCTGCGCACATTCTTGTCGTTGGGGTTATAAGTTGAAAATCAAACTGAAAGACAACACTGAGCACGAAATTGAAATTAACGAAAACAACAAAGATTTATTCGACTTTTTCTTGGAAGAAGAAATACGTCCAGGTGCGCTGATGCCTTTTGAAGAAGATGTTAACGGTTCATATATTTTGAATTCCAAAGATTTGTGTTTGTTGCCGAAACTCGATGAATACATCAAACTTGGACTCGATTCTTTCAAAGTTGAAGGACGTAACAAAACTGAATTTTATGCAGGTTCTGTAGCTCGTGTTTATCGCGCAGCCATTGATGATTATATCGCAAATCCAACGGATTGGAGCGCCGAAGATTATATGGATGAAATCAATTCTGTGGCAAATCGCGGTTATACTTTAGCTTTCCACGAAGGTCGTTTAACCAATTTGGCGCATGACTATGAATCAACTGGCTCAACTTCTTTTTATGAATATGCGGCGCGAGTGATTGATTGGGACGGAGATAATGTGATTTTAGAAGGAAAAAACCGTCTTGATGCTGGTGATGTATTGGAATTTTTATCGCCAAGTCAACGTGAACCAATTTTGCTGAGAATTTACGAGTTCAAGAAAGTTCGTCAAAATCCTGAAGGTGCTTATGTTGATCATGAGATTTCCGACAAACTTCATGCAGGGCAACGTCCACTTTTCAAAATTCCAGCGGCAGATTTTCACCTTTTTGAGGCTGCAAAATTGAAACAACTTTTGGTGCCAATGACTTTGGTGCGCAAAGAAAAAATGAATATTGAAGCAGAGAAGTTGAAAGTGGAATCGCGTCAACTTTCTCACCAACTTGAAGCTGGTGAAATTCGTGAAGAAAAATACGAAAATAAACGCAAAAAATATTTCACAGCCTTGGAAGTAGGAGACGAACAAGTTTCCCCGAGAACTCCAAGAATTGGTACTGATGGCTGTTGTGGAAAAGGTTGCAACGGTTGTTTGATTTTCTGGCATGATGAGAAATATGCCAAAGCCCGTGAAATTCTGAAAACTAAAAAAATTGGTGAGATGCTTTAAATGGGGCCTGTGCCAATAACAAATTCAATTTGAAAAAATGCGATCTGATAATCCAGGCAAAAAGAGAGCTATTGAAAAATATGTTGGAAGAGTCGATCGCAGAGAAGGCATTTCTGATGAGCAAGAGGTTCTAGACATTTCGGACAGTAGCTCTTCTGTTGATGGTGAAGATAATCTATTAAAGGAAATCAGTATTTCAGAGCTTAGTTTGAAGTACAAATTCATTAAAGAAGTCACTAAAGACAGCGGTAAAATTTATCTGCGATTTATTCCAAATGATAGCAGAGTGACTTTGGAAGAACAAAAGCGCGACACAGCAGTTATTTTTAGGAATGTAATCTCTGTCTTGAAAGATCAGTTTGATGCTGATTCCAAAGAAATTCGTAAACGCCCTAACTATATAACTTTTGCTAATACTGATTTAATTGATCTGTGGAGTAGAAAAGTTGGTGTTCAATTATCTAGCGGTGAAACAAAGCCAGAAAAGACAATTGTTGTTATAGGTGCGGGAGATGTTGGAGAATCTGTGGTAAAAGATTTGATCAATTATCACGAACGTCGGGAAACCAATTGTAAAATAGTTTGGGTTAATCGTACTCAAGAATATGTAGAACATCGTATTCGCGATTTGAGTAGCGATCATTTGACATCTTGTGTTAGAATCTCAACTGATTTGGAAGATTGTAAAGAAGCTGATATGATTGTTATGACGGCTGGTGTTAAAGCGGGAAGAATTGGTGCCGCAACTCGTGAGAAAGCTTTGGTTCATAATTTGGATATTATAGAAACATATTCTCACCTGATAAAATCATGGGTTAAAAAAAATGGTAGCACTAAGCTCGCGATGTTGACAAATCCGGTTGAAATTTCGGCACAATTAATGTGTGAACAAACCGATATTGCTCCAGAAAATATTGTCGCGTTAGGAACTCATCTTGATACTAAGCGTTATGTTAGGTTTTTGGAAGAAGAACTGGCAAGAATTGGTTGCCGTGGGCAAGAAATCAAAGCTTTGGTGTTGGGAAGACACACGGCTAGTGGTATGATTTTTCAATCAGAAAATATTACTTTTGGCGGTGAGCCAATTACAAGATTGGTAGATTACGGTGCTATTTCTCAGGATCAGCTTGATGAAGTTTTAAAAGTTGCGCAATACAGAGCTAGAGAAGAAGGAATAGTGATGAGTAAATCAAAATATGGTAAAGGAGCTTATGAAAAACCAGCAAAAGCTGGAGTGGAAATTATAACTAACTGGCTTTACGGACCAGAAGAAGGAAAAGAGCATGAAGTGTTGTCAGCAGGTATTTTGACAGTCTTGGAAGACAAAACTTGTTATTTAGGTTTTCCTGTAACTTTCGCTGCTGATGGGTCAATACAGAGACGTGATGAATATCTAATGAATCAAGGATTGCGTGATGAATTAACAAAAGTTGCACAAGGTTTGATTGAAGATCGTGCTAGGTTAGGAGAATGGACCGATTATTTAGTTCCGTTATCGCGTGGAATGAATCGTCTTTTAGAAGAAGCGGAAAAGCGTTCGATCACGATTGCTAAATTTGCTCCAATTGGAATTTATTCACGACAAGAATTTGAAAGTAATTTGAGTAAAATCATGGAAATTTACGATATTTCCGAAGTGCCTCAAATTAAAGATTCAATTAAAGTTAGCGTTAAAGGAGAGAATAGAAGATTTTCTAGTGAATTATTGGGTATTTTCGTTAATGCTCTTAATTCTATTGGAATGATTGATAAATCTGAAACTCCGAGTAGGTTCTTAGATGCTGATAGAGTTGAAGGATTAGTTATTAAAACTACTCAAGAGTGTGTAGATATCTTAAAAAGATTTCCTACCACAACTGAAGCTACATCAACTTTGAAAGAATCTCCATCGACAAATCTGACGGTAAAAAATTCTACAAATTTAAAGAATCTTTTCAAGACAACTACTAGATAAGACCGAATATGAATAGGTTAATAATAAGAAATTTAACCGTGACAAAATCTTAGATACTTAATGATCAAAAACTTTCTCAATTCCAATTTTAATTCAATCAACAAGCTTTTCCTAACCTACAGCATTGTAACATTTATTTTGTTGGGTGGAGTTTTGTTGTGGTTGATGGGAAAGACTTACGCGTCTTACATGGAGGTCAAGAAACTCGAGATGGAATATGCCATGGCTAAAATCGAGATGGGATATACCAACGTGCTTGATTATGCCGAATCGATCATGGGACATATTGGAAAACAAGTTGGTGCTTCTGATGGTTCACCTTATGAAATTAAAGAAATATTAACTTCTTTTAGTCGTAGAAGTGGTAGCGGTAACGATTCAATTAAGGATAGTCTTTCGATTAGCATGTTCTCTTGGGTTAACGACAAGATGATGGTTACGATTAATAGTGAATATGGCATAATCAGAGCACCTTACGACGTTTCAAATCGCGAATATTTGGCAGCAACAAGAAAAGATCCTTGGGTGATGAAGGTTGGTTCTCCTGTAATTGGTGTAGTGAGTGGTCAGCAAATTATTCCTGCTGGTCTTGGTGTCGAAAATATTAAGAGAAAAAAATATATCGGAACTGTGGTTCTTGGTTTTACCGTTAATAGTTTAGCCGATAAAATCAGCAGAACTATTAACAATCACAACCTTGATTTCACGATTCTCAACAAAAATGGCGAAATAATGTTGGAATCAACTTCGGGAATTTTTTCTGAAGATGCGGCATTTTTACGTAATGTAGCAGCAAGTCGTATAACTCACGATGCGACAGTTTCGCCATTTTCGTTATTTGAACCAGATGAAAGTTATTTAATCGCTAAAACGGTTCACAAACGTCCTTATGTTATCATTGCTGGATACCAGAATTTGGTCATCACCAAGGGATTAATCATGGTGTTGTGGCCTTATGTTATCGGTTTTATCATTTTATCCCTGATATTTTTCAGCGTGTGGTACGCCTTGAGATTGCAAATTATCAGCCCAATTTTGCAGCTCTCAAATGTTTCAAGATTAGTGGTGCAAGATCGTGATGATGAAGTGGTTATGCCAGTTTCCAAAGTTGCGGAAATTGTGGAATTAACCCAGCAAGTACAGTTGATTGAGCGTTACAAATTAAATCTAATTCAAGCCAAAAAATCGCAAGAAAGATTTTTTGCTAACATGAGTCACGAGCTGCGTACGCCTCTAAATGGTATTTTAAATTTCTCGCTGATGATGAAAAAAGAAATGTTTGGACCACTCGATCCAGACTACAAAGAAATGGCTTCCGATATTTATTCTTCTGGTTCACATCTTTTAAATTTGGTGAATGATATTTTGGATTTTTCCAAAATGGACATCGGAAAAATGAAGCTCCACGAAGAAGAATTTGACATGATTGAAGAAGTCAAAGTTGCGATGAAAATTGTATTATCGGATGTGGATCGTTACGGTGAAAATTCTCCGGTTAGTGTAACTTCTAAGATCGAAATCGATAATATGAATTTTTATGGTGATCGTAGAATGTTCAAACAAATATTGTTAAACCTATTATCTAACGCCTCGAAATTCGTTGAAGAAGGTACAATTGTTCTAAAGCTTTTCACTAACGTTGAAAAAAATTTGGTGTTAGAAATTGAGGACACCGGAGTTGGAATTAAAGAAGAAGATTTGATGAAGTTAGTAGTTGAGTTCGGACAAGTTGGCGACGGTTATTATCGTGGCAAAAAACAAGGTAGTGGTTTGGGATTATTTTTAGTAAAAAAGATGGCGGAATTGCATCAAGGCAAATTTGAAATCAGAAGTATTTATGGTAAAGGAACTGTGGTGGCAGTTACTTTCCCAGGCTCAAGATTAATTCCACTAAAACTTAAAAATGCATAATCATGACCGAAAATTTTATCGTAAAAAAAATCATGATTGTTGAAGACAATCCGGTGAATCAAAAAGTAATGCAAAAATTGGTGAAAATTTTTGGTCACGATTCTTTGGTAGTTGATGATGGTTTTAAAGTTGTTGAAACGGCAAAATCTTATCAACCAGATCTAATTTTGATGGATATCCAATTGGTTGGAATTTCCGGAATTGAAGTGACGAGAAATGTTAAAGAAGATCCTGAATTAAAATCGATTCCAGTTATCGCAGTTACTGCATCTGCAACTACCGAAGACCGTGAGAAAATTGTTCGTGAATCTAAATGTAACGATTATCTCGCCAAACCTTTCGCTCCCAAAGAATTGTCAAACGTTATGTCGCAATTCTTCGCGGTAAAAGATGTCGAGTTTTAGAAAAAAATTTCACAAAAAAATTAAATGAAAAAATCTTTAGTAATTGCAATTGATGGGCCTTCGGCTTCGGGAAAAGGAACTTTGGCAAAAAAAATCGCTCGTCATTTTGATCTGCCTTATCTCAATACTGGTGCTCTTTATCGCCTTGTCGCTTTTCGTGCAATTGAACAAAAAATCGATACTAACAGCTTCGAAAATAAAATTTCCGACTTGGTGAAAAATATCACTGAAGCCGATTTAGAACCAGATGAACTCTTTAGCGAGAAGGTTGGAGCAGTTGCTTCCGTAATTGCCAAAAATCCGAAATTACGCGCTGCACTTTTTGATTTTCAGAAAGATTTTGTTGCAGTAGGGAAAAAAGAAAAAGGTGGTGCGGTGCTTGATGGGCGCGATACCACAACCGTAATTTGTCCTGATGCCGACTTTAAATTTTATGTGACAGCAGATGTTGAAATTCGTGCGCAGCGCCGCTTTAACCAGCTGCAAACTAGTTACGATGAAATTCTCGCTCAGCTAAAAAAGCGTGATGAAAATGATTTGAATCGTTCAGACGCTCCGCTTAAAATCGCTGCCGATGCCAATGTGATCGATAATGGTAATTTATCAATCGAAGAAGGTTTCCAAAAAATTCTCACAATCGTTAATCGTTAAAATGCAAAATTTACAAAAAATTAAACGTTGTCTGATTTCAGTTTCAGACAAAACAGGAATCATTGAACTAGCCAAATCTCTGGTTTCACAAGGTGTTGAAATTATTTCTACTGGTGGCACTTCCAAACTTTTAACCCAAAATAATATCGCCAATAAAGACATTTCAGATTTTACCGGATTTCCTGAAATGATGGACGGACGCGTGAAAACTTTGCATCCAAAAGTTCACGGCGCGTTGTTGGCAGTTCTTGATAATCCTGAACACGTCGCTGCTGCAAAAGCTCACGGAATTGAATCAATCGATCTTTTGGTAATTAATCTTTACCCATTTGTTGAAACAGTTGCTAAAACTTCTGACGAAGAAGAAATCATCGAAAACATTGATATTGGTGGGCCAGCGATGGTTCGTTCGGCTTCAAAAAATTTCGCTTATAAAACTGTAATTACTGATGCTTCGCAATATGCAGACTTAATTGCAGAATTAAAAAATAATTCTGGCGCAACTTCGTTTGAATTCAGAAAAGCGATGGCAGTTGCGGCTTTCAAGAATATTGCTGATTACGACATCGCAATTTCTAACTGGTTCTCTTCAGGATTTGCGCTGAACGGCAGTTTAAAACAAAGCTTGCGTTACGGTGAAAATTCGCACCAAAAAGCGGCGCTTTATGCCACATCAAATTCAGGAATTGTTGGTGCAAAACAAATTCAAGGCAAAGAGCTGAGCTACAACAATTTAAACGATTCTGATGCGGCTTATAATTTGGTTTTAGAATTTGAGAAACCTGCAGCTGCGATCATCAAACATGCAAATCCGTGCGGAACGGCGATTGGTTCGAACTTGCTTGAAGCTTACAAAAGTGCACTTTCGTCTGATCCAAAATCAGCTTTTGGTGGAATTGTGGCGCTTAACGGAAAAATTGATTCAGCTTTGGCAACTGAACTTTCAAAAATGTTTTTCGAGGTAATTATTGCCAAAGAAATTGATGCTGAAGCAACTGCAATTTTAGCGGCGAAAAAAAATCTGCGTGTGCTTTTAGCGGACTTCAAAAAAACTACTGAAACTCAAGTAAAATCAGTTTCTGGTGGATTTTTAGTTCAAGATTTAGACCAAAAAAATATCACCAAAAATGATTTAAAATTGGTGAGTAAAACAACCGTTTCTGACGTGGAAATTGAGCAATTAATTTTCGCCATGTCGGTTTGTAAACACGTAAAATCAAACGCGATTGTGGTGGTGCAAGATTCACAAACTGTTGGTGTTGGTGCTGGTCAAATGAGTCGCGTGGATGCTTGTGAAATTGCTTGTAAAAAAGCTTCAGAATTTTTTGATGGCGAAAAGAAGTCTAATAAAGCACAAGGCGGTTTCTTAGCTTCTGACGCTTTCTTTCCATTTGCTGACAATATTGAAATTGCCGCATCTTACGGAATCAAAGCAATAATCGCACCTGGTGGATCGGTGCGTGACGAAGAAGTGATTGCAAAAGCCAATGAAAAAGGCATTGCGCTTTACTTCATCGAAACCAGACATTTCAAACATTAGGTTTTTTAATGAAGTTTTTTACGAACTTATTCGAAAGAGAAGGCAGTGCCAATAGCCCTGAGGCGGAGCAAGAAAAAAAAGCAGCAACAGAGCTTAACTCAAAAATGGAAACCGGTGTCCGTGAACTTGAAACTGGTATTAGCGATGGTGTTTTGAATGATATAAGAGGAGCAATCTCAAATGAAGCCAATCCTGCAGTTAAGGATATGCTACAGAAAGCTCTTGATCGCATGATCATTCGCCAGCAAGAGATCGAAAGAATGAAGAAAAAAGAGCAAGAAGAGGAAAAAACACAGGATAACTTTGTCTCTTCCCATGATCAGGTTCAATCTCAAATAAGCGCTAAGCAAATTGCGATTATACTTTTTAGTGCGATTACTAAAAACATTGATCAATTAAGTGCAATGGCTATCGGGTTCTTTGATTCTGAAGGTAAACAAACATCGCAAAGCAGCTCTTCATCTATCGTACAAATTAGCGAAGACCGTACAGAAGATGCAATTTTGGGTGTTAATTCTATGCTCGACAAATTTGCTCAATATGGCTTCGAAGTAAAAAGGGAAATGTATGAGAGTGTAAATAAAAGCGGTAGAGCCGCTTCAACGTTAGCTTACTCTATCCAATTCCCGCAGGGTTTTGAGGTGCAAGATATTTCTACGATGACAGAAAAAGATTTAGAGCTAGCAGTTACCATGAATAGAGAACAAAGAAACCAGAACCAATCTGATAAACCAAATGTATTTAAACAAGTTGTCGGTTCTCATGAAGTTGATCAATTAAGAGATTTTTTTGAAAAATTCTCGAAACAATTTGGCCAAGAATTAGGTAGTGAACTGGCTTCCAGTGTTAAAGATGTGATGCGTGATGCAAGGTTGTCTGAACAACAAACCGTTTCTCAATTTAGTGCTGGTGATGCTTTAAAAGGGATAAAAAAAGCCGTTAGTTCCAGCGTTGAAAGGTAAGTTTAATTTTGGAGTTTAATCATGAAAAAATTTACGATTTTTTTTCTGATTTTCTGCGTTATCTCAGCATTTAGCTTTGCTAATGCTGTAAATAAAGATGGCTTTTACGTTGGTGTCGATCCCGAAAAAACTAACAATAAAATCGGTAATATTAATAACGCAGTTTCTCTCGAAAGTAAGATTGCCGAAGATCATTATTACGGTTACAAATTTAGCGGTGGTGGCTTTTTTGTGTCTCCGGAACTCTTCATGCAAAATGGCAACAAGTTGGTCAGCAATAATATTTCTTCGCCAAATTCAACTGGCCAAAATTCTCCTCAAATTGGCGGCGCTTTAGGTGCAACTTACGATGTTAAAGCCAATGTTGGTTATGAATTTAATAAATATTTTTCGGGATTTTTGACTTATAACGTTGGCAGTTTTGCTTATAATCCACAGCAAAGAAATATTGCGATTGGTTCAGGAACTGCAACAAACAGCGCAATTGGAATTGGTTCACAAATAAATTTATCCAACAGTTTTGGAATTAAATTTATGTACACCCAGCAACAGTTTGAAAATAGCGCGACTGGTAATGGTCAAATCAGATCAGACGTGGTGAAGTTCGGCACAGTTTATTCTTTTTAAGAGTTGATTATACGCAGAATTTTTTCGTGTAATTCTTTGTTGGCACTAGCGATCAATTGTACGTTTGATTGTAAATTTAAATCATTTCCCTGCCAGTCAGTTACAACGCCGCCGGCATTTTCGATGATTGGGATTAGTGCGGCATAATCATAAATTTTAAGTCCGGTATCAATCACAATATCAACAAAGCCGGCAGCTAAAGACGCATAAGAATAACAGTCACCTCCATAAATTACGCCGCCGATTTTTTGATATTTGGTTAATCCAGAAAGTTGCTTAAGCACTTTTTCTTCGCCATTTTGGAAATAAAAAGATGATGCAGAACACATCACCGCGTCGGAAATTTCTTTGCAATTTCTGGTAGCAATTTTTTTTCCGCCAAAGAATGAACCTTGTCCTTCCAAACCAATCCAGCGTTCCTTCGCGATTGGTTGATTCATGATTCCTAAAATCGGTTTTCCTTTGTGAATTAGTGCAATCAAAGTGCCAAAAATTGCGCGACCGATGATGAAGGAAGAAGTGCCATCAATTGGATCTAAAACCCAAACGTAATCAGCATTAACATTTTTATCGCCAAATTCTTCGCCGATAATTCCGTGATAGGGAAATTTTTTTTCAATCGCTTCACGAATAACTTTTTCAATTTCGCGATCAGCTTTAGTTACGGGAGAATCATCTTCTTTCGCTACTTCGCCGTTATTTACGCGAAAATATTTTTGGGCAATTGCTTCAGAAATGTCGGCCAAATAATTGGCAAAATCGATAATTTCTTTCGTTGGCATAATTTTTAATTTTAGATTTTATATTTAGGGTTTAATTAGCTGCGACAACTTACAAATCATAAATCAAAAATCAAAATTATGAAAGAACGTATTGCAATTATTTCTGGCTTCAGATCGCCAATGGGAAAAGCTGGTGGCGCTTTAAAAAATGTTACAGCACCTGATCTTGGTGCGCGAATTGCCAAAGAAGTTTTGCTGCGTTCAAAGGTTGATCCACAAAAAATTGATGAGGTAATCGTCGGAAATTGCGGACAGCCGGCAGACTCTGCAAATATTGCTCGCGTAATTGCTTTGAAAGCGGGAGTTCCACAATCAGTTCCAGCTTTCACCGTTCACAGAAATTGTGCTTCAGGAATGGAAGCAATCACCAATGGTGCGACAAAAATTTTGCATGGTGATGCTGAAATTATCTTGGCTGGTGGTGTGGAATCGATGAGTAATTTTCCACTGATGTTTAACAAAAAAATGACCGGGTTTTTTGCTAATTTAGCTAAATCAAAAACTTTGGGTCAGAAAATAAAAACAATTTTGTCTTTCCGACTTTCTTTTTTAAGTCCAGTTGTTGGTGTCGTGCAAGGTTTGACCGACCCAATTTCCGGTTTGATCATGGGCTGCACAGCTGAGAATGTTGCGAAAGATTTTGTCATTACTCGTGAAGAACAAGATCAGTATTCACTTCGTTCTCATCAAAAAGCTGAAGCAGCAATTGCTTCGGGAGTTTTTAAGGAAGAAATCATTCCAGTTTTCAATAATGACGAAAGAAATTCATTGATGATTGAAGAAGATGAAGGTGTGCGTAAAGGTCAAACCATCGAAGCTTTGGCAAAATTAAAACCTTATTTTGAGAAGGTGACAGGAACGGTTACCGTTGGAAATGCTTCACAAATTACTGATGGTGCAGCTTTCACAATTCTGATGCGTGAATCAAAAGCCAAAGAATTAGGTCTAGAACCACTTGGTTATATTCGTGATTTTGCTTACGCTGGTCTTGATCCATCACGCATGGGTCTGGGTCCAGTTTTTGCCACAAAGAAAGTTTTCGATAAAACAGGCTTAACTTTGCAAGACATGGATTTGGTTGAAATTAACGAAGCTTTTGCGGCACAAATCATTGGTTGCCAGCGTGCTTTTGCTTCAGAAGAATTTTGTCAAAAACACTTTAACTCTGCGCCTTTGGGTGAGTTAAAAGATGAAATTCTCAACGTAAATGGTGGTGGTGTTGCCCTTGGTCATCCAGTTGGAATGTCTGGCGCAAGAATCATCATTCACTTGCTGCGCGAATTGAAACGTCGTGGTAAAAATCGTGGTCTTGCAACTTTGTGTGTTGGTGGCGGACAAGGTGGTGCGGTGATTGTGGAAGTTAATTAAAAAATATTTTCAAAATTGCTTTCAGAAAACTCGTTGAGCTAAAATGCCAAAAAGCAGTAACTAATCTTTAAAAAATCTACAAATCTCTATTAAATCAAACTTATGAATATCGAAAAAATTGCCATTGGCAAAGACGCGCCAAATTATGTTAACGTTATCATCGAAGTGCCGATGAATGCTGATCCAGTAAAATATGAAATGGACAAAGATTCTGGTGCAATTTTTGTTGATCGTTTTGTGGCAACTCCAATGTTCTATCCATGTAATTACGGTTTCGTGCCAAACACTTTGTCAGATGATGGCGATCCTTGCGACGTTTTGGTTGTATCAGATTATCCAGTTGTTCCTGGTGCCGTGATTTCTGCGAAGCCAGTTGGAGTTTTGATTATGGAAGATGAAAAAGGTATGGATGAAAAAATCATCGCCGTGCCTGGAAAAAAATTGAACTCACAATATGAAAATGTTGAGTCTTACGAACAGCTTCCAGAAACTTTAGTGAACAAAATCCGTCACTTTTTTGAAAACTACAAAGGTTTGGAAAAAGGTAAGTGGGTAAAAGTGAAAGGTTTTGAAGGTGCACAAAAAGCTAAAGATTTGATTCAAGAAGGAATCGAACGCGCCAAAAAGTAGTGAAATTTTTCACAACTTTTTTTCAAAAAAAATCGTAAAATTAAAAAGGCTGATAACCCTTAATAATCTAGGGGTTATCGGCCTTTTTTTTAAATTCTTTGCGTACGCAAAGAATTACAAAATTTCATCAACATTTTTACCGGAAACTTTTTCTTTCAGCACCGCATTAACTTTTTGTAGAATCAAATTTTCTGCTGCTTTTCCAAGTTGTTCTTGAGCTTCTAAAATAGAATCTCGTGAAGTTTTCTCAGCAATTAATTTTTCTAATTCAGAAATTTTTTCTGTGATTGATTTTCGTTCTTCTTCTGAAATTTCTTGATCAATTATCGCCAAATCTTTTTTCAAAATATCAATGTCGTGATTGGCTTCGGTAATTGCTTGAATCATCAAACGATTTTCCATGTCGACTTTGGAATTTTTTAGTGAATCAAGCAGCATTTGTTTCACTTCATTTTCATCAATTCCGTAAGAAGGTTTGACGGCGATTTCTTGTTTCTCGCCGGTGTATTTTTCTTGTGCGCTCACAGTTAAAAGTCCATCAGCATCAATTTTGAAAGTGACGGCAACGCGTGCCAATCCTGCTTTCATCGCTGGAATTTTTTTGATCTCAAATTCAGCTAAGCTACGACAATCTGCAGCAAGTTCACGTTCACCTTGAGTGATGTGCAATTTCATTCCGGTTTGATTATCGGCGTAAGTTGTAAATTCTTTGGTGACTGACATCGGAATTGTCGAATTGCGCGTAATTACTTTATCAACAATGCCGCCCATCATTTCAATTCCTAAAGAAAGTGGCACAACATCAAGCAATAAATTTTCCGCGCGACCACTTAAGTTATAAGCTTGCCAAGCTGCACCAGCAGCGACAATTCGATCAGGATCAAGCTTATCTAAAATTTTTTGTGCACCAAAAATTTCCGCGAGTTTTTGTTTGATTAAAGGAATTCGTGTTGAACCGCCAACCAAGATCACGCCTTTAATATCAGCCGTTTCGAGATCTAAATCATCAATCAAATTTGTGGTTAGCGAAATAGTTTTGTTAATTTTTTCGGCGATTAAATTTTCGAATTTTTCGCGCGTTAAATTTTGTGAAGTGTTTTGGACGGAAAGTTCTTCTTTGATTTTTCTGGCTTCCGCACGACTTACGCCAAGATGTTTAGAAATTGCGTCATCAAAATCATCGCCACCTAAAGCGTTGTCACCAGCAACTCCAAGAACTTTAAAAACACCTTTTTGCATTTTTAAAATTGAAACGTCAAAAGTGCCACCGCCTAAATCGAAAACGCAGTAAGTTCCTTCAGCAGCGTTGTCTAGACCATAAGCAAGTGCTGCAGCTGTTGGTTCATTAACCAATCGTAAAACTTCTAATCCGGCTAAATTTGCTGCCAGTTTTGTGGCATTTTTTGCTGCTTCATCAAAGTACGCTGGAACTGTGATTACGGCTTTTTTAATTTCAGTTTTTAGCGTTTCTTCCGCTAAAGTTTTGAGATAGTTTAAAATATAAGAAGAGATTTGCGCTGGTGTAACTTTGTCTTCGCCGATAATTAATTGCAGCGCTTCTTTTTCGTTTGTTTGCGGGTTTAATTTAAAAGGTAATTCGAGATCTTTTACGTCGTTATATCCTTTTCCCATCAAACGTTTGATTGAGTTGATTTCGACATTGTTGTAAGTGACCAATGACGGAATGATTTCTTTGTCTTTTTCGTCAGAAAAAAATCGTACTTTTTCGTTCTCAATAATCGCGATTAAAGAATTTGTTGTGCCCAAATCGATGCCAACAACAATTTCTTGTGAACGTTCTTCGTTAGATTCGGCGATTGGTTCGGAGATGTTTATTAAGGCCATTGTATTTTTTTATTTTCTGCGCTTCAAATCCTGCAAAGTTTTATCGAAATATTTTGCTTTGATTAAAATTTGAGAAGCGGTTTCAAACTCTTTATTATTAAGCTTCTGTGCGCTTTCAGTAATTAAAGATTTTACTTTTTTGCTTAAATCTTTTTTTAGATTTTCAATTTCATCAGCGCTGCTTTCAAAGATTTTTTCACGAATTTCCAAAACTTCCATCAAGGTTGCAGAATCAACTTTTGGAGCTGTGGAATCGTTTTCTAAATCGATGCCATTAAGTTGTAAAATGTGAGAAGCGCGACGCAAATTATTTTTCAGAACATCGTAAGCTTCGTTGACAGCGATCGATTTTTCAATATCGGCGGAGCTTGAATTGTCTGGGTGGAAAGCTTTTTGAAATTCGAGATATTTTTTTTCGAGATTGTCTAAATCGATCTCAAAAGAAATTGGCAAAGCGAAAATTTCGAAGTGATTTTTCATGATTTCTGACTTAGGCTTTGAAAGATTCTCCACAGCCACAGCGGCCTTTCTCGTTAGGATTTACGAAGTCGAAGCCTGAATTTAAATCATCATTTTTGAAGATCATTTGGCTGCCAATCAAAAACATTGAAGCTTTGGGATCGATGAAAATTGACACACCATCGCGAATTACAACGTCGTCAAATTTGGTGATATTTTTGTCTTTAATGGCGTATTCGATGGTGTAGCTCATGCCAGAACAACCGCGGGTTCGCACGCCAACGCGAATGCCTTCGCAAGGCTCTGATCTTGCTTGTAATAATTCTTTAATTTGCACGAAAGCATCGTCGGTCACGGTGACGTAATCGACGATTGGATTTCCAGATGCTGAAAAATTAAAAGCCATTTTACTCAGATTTTTTGTGCTTTTTGTAATCTTCAATCGCAGCTTTGATCGCTTCTTCCGCCAAGACTGAACAGTGAATTTTTACTGGCGGTAAAGACAATTCGTCAGCAATTTCTTTGTTAGTAATTTTGGCGGCATCATCAATATTTTTGCCTTTGATCCATTCAGTTGCCAAAGAGCTTGAAGCAATCGCCGAACCGCAGCCGAAAGTTTTAAATTTTGCATCTTCAATAACGCCGGCATCGGAAACTTTGATTTGTAGTTTCATCACGTCGCCACAAGCTGGCGCGCCGACTAATCCAGTTCCGATATTTTCTTCTTCTTTACCAAATGATCCGACGTTTTGTGGATTTTCGTAATGGTTTAAAAGTTTTTGTGAGTAGGCCATGTAAGTCTCCGTAAATTAATGTGCTTTCCAGTTGATTGATTTCAGATCGATGCCGTCTTGCATCATTTCCCAAAGCGGACTTAAGTCGCGCAGTTTTTGGATTTTGCTTTGTAATAAATTGATCGCGTAATCGATTTCTTCTTCGGTTGTAAAACGACCAATGCCGAAGCGAATTGAAGTATGAGCCAGCTCGTCTTCAACGCCTAAAGAATGTAAAACGTAAGATGGTTCAAGTGACGAAGAAGTGCAGGCTGATCCAGAAGAAACTGCTAAATCTTTAATCGCCATAATCATTGATTCGCCTTCAATGCCAGCGAAAGAAAAATTTAAATTTCCGGGATAACGGTGTTCGTGATCGCCATTCAAATAAACAAATTTGTTTTGCATTACGGCGTTGTACATTTTGTCGCTCAATTTTTTGATGTGAGCGTAATCTTTAGCCATTTCATTTTTAGCGATTTCGGCAGCTTTGCCAAGACCAACAACTAAAGGTGTGGCCAAAGTTCCTGAACGAATTCCGCGTTCTTGTCCGCCGCCAGAAATGATCGATTTAATTCTAACGCGTGGTTTGCGACGAACATAAAGTGCGCCGATGCCTTTTGGGCCGTAAATTTTGTGGCCAGAAATGCTCATCAAATCGATGTTCATTGCATCAACATCAAGTGGAATTTTGCCGAAAGCTTGCGCAGCGTCGGTGTGGAAAAATACGCCTTTTTTGCGGCATAATGCACCGATTTCTTTAAGTGGCTGAATGACGCCGATTTCGTTGTTGACGGCCATTACTGAAACCAAACAAGTTTTTTCAGTAATTGCTGCTTCAAGTGCTGCAAGGTCAATTAAGCCATTTGCTTGAACTGGTAAGAAAGTAACTGCGAAACCTTCTTGTTCTAAATCACGAGCCGAGTTGATGATACATTTATGTTCGGTGGCAACGGTGATGATGTGATTTTTACCAGTCGCTCCGTAAAAATTGGCAACGCCTTTGATGGCGATATTGTTGGACTCAGTTGCACCAGAAGTGAATGAAATTTCTTTTTCATCAGCGTTGATTAATTCGGCAACTTGTTTGCGAGCAATTTCGACCAGTTCTTCTGCCTTCCAACCAAAAGCATGAGTGCGCGAATGTGGATTGCCGAAGTCGTTTTTCATACAATCTACCATCACGTCAATAACGCGGGGATCCATTGGAGTTGTAGCTTGATAGTCGAGGTAAATTGGTAATTTGGCTGTCATATTATTTTTTGGTTCTTTCGTAAAATTCTTTCCAGACTTGAATAAATTTATTGATTTCTTCCTGAGTATTTTCTGGAGAAAGGCTGATGCGAATAGCGCTGCTTGCAAAAGCTAATTCAACTTCCATCGCGGCTAAAATTCGTGAGCCGGTAACTGTCCCTGAAGAGCAGGCTGATCCTGAGCTGACACAGATTCCGTTTAAGTCGAAGTTAATTAATTGAGTTTGGGCATCGCAATTTTTAAGTGCTACGAAACAAGTGTGAGGTAAACGTGCAGTTTCTTCGCAGAAAATTCTGATATTATCGCCGCTAATTTTTTTGATCTCGCTTTCCAAATAATCGCGTAATTTTTTGACGTTTTCATATTCAGCGATTTTGGTGGTGCTAAGTTTGCAAGCTTCGCCAAAACCGGCAATTCCTGCGGTATTACTTGTTCCTGCGCGTTTTGATTTTTCTTGTTTACCACCAACAATTAGAGGTTTGATGTCTAAACCTTTGCGCATTAAAAGCGCGCCAACACCTTGTGGACCGTTGATTTTGTGAGCTGAGATTGAAGCGAAATCGGCGTTAATTTTTTCTAAATCGAGTGCAACTTTCCCAACGCCTTGCACGATGTCGCAATGAAATAATCCACCTTTTTGGTGAACTAATTTCGAGATCTCTTCAACTGGTTGTAATGCGCCAGTCTCATTATTGGCGAACATTACTGACACTAAAAAATTGGGATCGCTGATTGCTTCGAGCTGAGATTTTAAATCTTCCAAATCAACAACACCATTTTTCAAAACTTTGATTTCACTAACTTCTTTGCCCTGTGGGCGACAAGAATAAACCGATGCGTGTTCAATTTTGCTGACGATAATTTTTTTAACGTCAAGGCCATTAAATAGCGTGTTTGTGGCTTCTGTGGCACTTGAAGTAAAAATAACTTCGTAATTTTGGGCGTTCAAAAATTTCTTAACTTCTTTGCGGGCATCTTCGACAAATTTGGTAGCGATGCGACCGTAATGATGAACCGCAGAATTATTCAGTGGCAATTGATAAACATCGTTAATTTTAGCAAGAACCTGAGTAGCAACTTTGGTAGTCGCGTTATTGTCGAAGTAAATTATTTGCATATGTCGGCTAACGAAATTGAATTAAGATATTCGTAAATTTTATTTTCTAAACCATTCCATAAGTGGTGGGTTTTACATTTGGCATTACTGCTTATGCAGCTTTTTTTCACATTACCACAGCGTGTCATTTTTATGGGTTCATTCATGGCTTTTATGACTTCATCAATCGTGATTGATTTAGAACTTTTTGCTAAAATGTAGCCGCCGCCTGGTCCTTTTACAGATTCGACAAGACCAGCTTTACGTAGGCGCGAAAAAATCTGTTCCAAATAGCCAAGTGAAATTTTCTGGCGTTCGGAGATTGTAATGAGAGATGTTGGCTGGCCAGAGTTGTTTTCGGCAATGTCAATGACTGCCATTACTGCGTATCTGGCCTTAGTTGTTAAAATCATGATCCTTGTAAAAAATTGAGGGCGCAGATTTTAAAGACCTAGTGAAATAGTCAACTATTTAATTCCATCAAAGAAGGGCTTGCATCTTAGTTGGGGTAAAAATATTTTGCCGGCCTCTTTTTTTGAGGGTTCTCTTCAAATTTTTCGAAAATTTTTAGTTCTCAATTTCAGGGTTTTAAGACCTAAACCTAACGTCTTGAAACGGCCTCAGAGCCGTTATTTTATTAACTTTAACTTACAAAAACATGACAAACAAAGCAGCTGCTGACGCTCACGCAATCAGCGATCAAGAGAAATTATTCGCGCAAGAAAACTTCGCCGAATTGTTCGAAGAATATGAAAAAGACAGCCAAAAATTGGTTGAAGGCACCGTTGTAAAAGGTGTTATTGTCGGAATTTCTGACAAAGGTGTTGCTGTTGATATTGGCGCAAAATCTGTTGGATTCGTTGATATTGCTGAATTCAAAAGAGATGGTGAAATTAATGAAGGTGACGTTGTAGACGTTTTCCTTGAAAGATTAGAAAACAAAAAAGGTGAATTGGTTATCAGCCGCGACAACGCTCGCCGCTACAATAACTGGCACTTCTTGAAAAATTGTTTAGAAGACAAAACTGTGATCGAAGGTCACATTCTTGGTAAAGTAAAAGGTGGTTACGCTGTTGACGTTAATGGCATCACTTGTTTCTTGCCGCGCAGCCAAGTTGATACAATGTTGTTGTCTGATGACACTTTCTTGATCAACAAAATCGAAAAATTACAAGTTTTGAAAATCGATGAAATCCGCGGAAACGTTGTCGTTTCTCGTCGTGCGATTCTTGAAACTCAACGTAACGTCGAAAAAGATAAAGTTCTTGCTAAAATCAAAGTTGGCGACGTTCTTGACGGTGTTATCAAAAATATCACTGACTACGGTGCGTTCATCGACTTCGGTTCATTCGATGGTTTGTTGCACTTAACTGACATTTCTTGGTGCCGTGTGCGTCACCCATCTGAAGTGTTGAAAGTTGGTCAAGAAGTTAAAGTTCAAGTTATCAAATACGATGAAGACAGCAAACGCGTGTCTTTAGGTATGAAACAATTACAACAAAATCCTTGGGATACTATCGCTCAAAGATACCCAGTTGGTGCAGTTGTTAAAGGTAACGTGACTAATATCACCACTTACGGTGCTTTCGTTGAAATCGAAGAAGGTATCGAAGGTTTGGTTCACGTTTCTGAAATGAGCTGGTTGAAAAACAACTCAACTCCAAACAAATTCTTAGCTCCTAAACAAGAAGTTGAAGTGATGATTTTGGACATCAATCCACAAAATCACCGTATCTCTTTAGGTATGAAACAATGCGAGAAAAACCCATGGCAAGCCTTCTCAGACGCTCACAAAGTTGGTGACGTTGTTGAAGGTGTTGTGAAAAACTTCACTGAATTCGGTTTGTTCGTTGGTTTTGATTCTGGAGTTGACGGTCTAGTTCACGTTTCAGATATCGCTGCTGGCGCTTCTGAAGAAGTTTTGAAAAAATTCAAAAAAGACGAAAAAATCAAAGTTATCGTTCTTGGTAGCAACTACGAGAAAGAAAGAATTTCTCTTGGTATCAAACAACTTGATAGCGCTGCTTTCAAAGAAGATCTTGAAAAAATCGACAGCGGCCAAGTAGTTTCTTGTGTTGTTGTGAACATCAAAAAAGACTTCTTGGAAGTTGAACTTGATAGCGGCTTGAAAGCTGTAATCAAACGTCTTGATTTGTCTAAAAACAAACAAGATCAAAAAACTGAGAAGTACGAAGTTGGCGATCGTATCGAAGCTAAAGTTACCTTGTTCAACAAAGTTACTGGTAAACTTTTGCTTTCAATTAAAGATATGGAAGCTGATGAGCACGAAGCTCACCTTTACGGTGGCGAAACAACTGGTACCAACCTTGGTGACGTGTTGAAAGCTGCTAAAGAAGAAGCTGGTCAAGAATAAAATTCTTTTCGCTTTAGACGGGAGGATCTTGTATTAACGAGATCCTCCGGTTTCATCTACAGGATGACAAAAATAACATAGTTTTATGAACATCTCCGACAATCTCGCCGCTCTCATTCATCTAAGAAATAAAGTTCATAAGTGGAAAAATATTGCAGTTTTGTTGGCAGTAATTTCTGTTCTTTTGTTGATGAGAACTATGTTCGGAACTGGTTTGTCAGATGATGTTGCAAATGTTGAAGACTACATCGCCACTATCAAAATCGATGGCGTGATTATGGAAGATGATTATCGTAGCGAAGTTCTAGAAAAAGTTGCTGAAGAAAAATCAATTAAAGCAGTTATCGTAAATATCGACAGCCCAGGTGGCGGAATTGTTGGTAGCGAAATTTTATACGAAGAATTAAGAAATATTGCAGCGCATAAGCCGATTGTAGTTACAATGGGTTCAGTTGCGGCATCGGGTGGCTATATGGCGGCTTTGGCTTCTGATTATATTATTGCTAGAAACGGTACCCTTACTGGTTCAATTGGTGTTTTGATGGAATCTCCTGATGTTACAGAACTAGCTAATAAAGTTGGTGTGAAGTTCCGTAATTACAAATCATCTCCTCTTAAAGGCAGCCCGTCGCCTTTTGAAAAACCCAACCCAGAAGTTGATGCAGCAATGAATGCTTCAATCCAAGATAGCTATAAATTCTTCGCGGATTTAGTTCGCGAAAGAAGAGGCGACAGATTAGTAAAAGATACCAAACACATTTTGGATGGTCGTATTTTTACTGGAAGACAAGCTTTTGATGTTGGTTTAATTGATGAAGTTGGTGGTAAAGATCAGGCAATTTTTTACTTAGAAAAAAACCATAAAATTGACGTAAAAAAATTACCTTTGAAAGCAGTCGAAATTGAAAAACATGAATCAAAATTTCTTGATAAATTTTTAGGAATTTTACCGTTTTTGGATGGAGCAAATGCACTCAATTCTGGTCATAAAATTATGGCAATTATGTCACTTTAAAAACCATGTTGAAACAGCTCCGATATTGCCTTGGTAATTTTTGTTTGCTATTTAATTTACCGTCCTTAAGTTGCCGCCCCACTTGAAGAGGCCAGCAAGGCCTTTATTTCTAAGAAAGTCCCCTAATTTTATTAATAATTAATCATAATTTATGAGCAATAACGAGATCTTCGAAAGAGTTAAAAAAATCATCATTAACCATCTTGGTGCTGAAGAAGCTAAAGTTACTGAAAATGCTAGTTTCATCGATGATTTAGGTGCAGACAGTTTAGACCAAGTTGAATTGGTTATGGCTTTCGAAGAAGAGTTCGGAATCGAAATCCCAGATGATGCTGCTGAAAAAATCACTACAGTAGCAAGCGCTGTAAAATATATTTCTGAAAATATGTAATTTCCTTTTACATGATTTTTTAAAAAGGCTTCCAAGAGAAATTTTGGAAGCCTTTTTTATTGCGCGATTTCTCTGTAATACCAATCGCCGCCGATATTTTCGATTGTTTGTTGTGGCAAAATTCCAGTAACTGCCAAAAGAGAAAATTCGTAAGGAAAGAAATGCACATGCAGATTAGGGCAATGGAAATAAGGACGTTCTTTTGGAACTACGATAATCAGTTGAGATTTCGTCACGCGGCGCAATTCACGTAAAGTTTTTTGAATGTCACGTACATGTTCCAAAGTGTGTGTACAAACCACCACATCGAAAGATTTATCAGCAAAAGGTAATTTTTCTGCGGAAGACTGAGCAAAACGTAAATTGGCATTTTCCGCTTTTTTCAACTCATCACTCAAATAAATATCAACTGCAGTCACATCATTATTCTGTGCTAATTTTTTGGCTAAGAATCCGCCGCCGCAGCCAACTTCTAAAATATTTTTGCCGCTAACTTCGTTTAAAATTTTGGTAACGCATTTTTGATTTAAATCGGTCTCACGCTCAACAATTACATCGCAAATATCGGCATTAAGCTTTGCAAATTCAGCTTCGCTCATTTTATAAACGTCACGACGAAAATTCCAAAATAGCGGATATTTTTTACCGAAAAAAATTTTGAAAGCGGGTTTGAGCAAAATTGAATCGCGCAAAAAAGGCGGCAGAATTTCGTTTAAAACAAAGTTGATCGCTAGATTTACTTCGCGGCTGATTTTCATTTTTGAGTGTCCTTAAAAACAATATTGCGTACTAAAACGAAAGTGATGGCGACACAGCAAACATCAGCGATGAACTTGGCCAACCATTCGACAAGAAATTGTGAGAAAAATAAAAGTAATCCAGAACTAATTACTAAATGAAGTCCGAAAAGAGCAGAGTAACGCAACATTTCTGGAACTAGATCGTCATTATCCTTTTTTTGGAAAGTGAAATATTTGTGAGCAAAAAACGATAAAGTCGCGGCGATTATTTTAGCCAAAGAATTCGATAAAAGCAGCTGAGTTGTAGTTTTGAAACTTAGTAAGAAAATTACAAACTCAATTAAATAGCACAAAAGCTGTACCAGATTATAACGTAGAAATTGTTGCAGATTCTGATTATTCCACAGCTTGAAAAATAACTGCTTCATTTGCTGTCGCTTAAATAATTTATCAGAGCAGTTTGAGGCGTTGAGCTGATATCGTAATTCACGAAGGATAAAATGAATTGTACGCCTAAAATAATCGGCAAGGTGGCGATCATTACGACGCCACTTGAAGAAAATTTGTTCTGATAAACTGATTCAATCCAAGCGTTCGCGCCGTAAATAACACCGAACGTAGTGGCTATGACTCCAACTGCCAACATGATTGAGGCAAATGAAAAATCGCGTACGTAATAATTATAAACTATGCGTTTGAAGCTGTTACGTAAATGTTTAGCCAAGAATGGTGCGATGATTTTTTTTACCGATAAGTTGCTGGTTTCAGAGCCGTAATTAGCTTTGATTGGAATATCGATAACAACCGCACGAATTGTGTTTAGGCGAAATAAAATATCCGATTCAAAAAAATAACCGCGATCAATTTTGTCTAAACTCAGACATTTTAGAACCTTGCTGTGAATAGCAGTATAGCCGTTAGTTGGGTCAAAAATATTCCAATATCCCGAAGAAATTTTGGTGAGAAAGGACAGAATCGCATTGCCAATCAAACGTACACGCGGCATTGCCATTACATCTTCAGGATTAAAGAAGCGATTGCCTTTGGTGTAATCGGCTTTGCGTTTGATAATTGGAGCAACGAATTGCGAAATCAAACTTGGATCCATTTGATCATCGCCGTCAATTTTTACGACAATATCGATTTTATCATCCAAAGCTCTACGATAACCGAGAATTACCGCGCCGCCAACACCAAGATTTTTTTCGTTGTAAAGCACACGAACTCGTAAATCGTGACAATTTTCTTCAACAAATTTTCCTGATTGTTGCGGGCAAAAATCATCAACAACATAAATTGCATCAACTTCGTTGCCGATTTTTTTTATCACATCAAGAATGTGGCTTTTGACTTTGTAACACGGAATTACAACTCCGATAGTTTCTTTATTTTGTGAAGACATGGATTTAAGTAATTCGTCACTAAGAATTTGAGATTTTTACAATATAATCACGGCATGAATAATATTTTAAACAGAATTTCGTTATCGCGTTTCGCGCTGATTTTGCTGATGATTTATGGTGTGTTTTATGTGGGAAATGCTTTGTCGCCTTCTTCTTACGGCGTATTTTTGAATCAGATCGGTGCAAAATCAGAAGGATTATTTTACGGCAAGCCGCGCGAAATAAGATCAGATGAATGGGCGGTTTATACACCTTTATTGCAAGCTACAGTTAACAATAATTTTGAACGCTACAACCAAACTTCACCTTATCACGAAGATTTGCGTCCGAGTTTTTCTTTGCCGTTAAAAGATTGGTCGATTCCTTTTAAACCAGCTTTGTTGGGATTCTATTTTTTGCCGCCGGCTTATGCTTTCTCTCTGTATTATTTTATTGTGATGGCGTTGTTTTTAAGCGGATTTTTTATGATGTTTCGCGCTATGCAAATGGATGAAGTTTATGCGCTGATTTTTACAGCTTTGGTTTATTTTTCTGGCTTTGTGCAGAATTGGTGGTCGATAGTTGGTCCAATGACGGCTTTCTTTGCTTGGAGTTATGTTGTTCTGGTAAGCAGGAAAGATTTCTATCTGCGTCTGGTGCTATTTTATTTCCTGATTAGCTCGATGATGTTTTCGATGTTTTATCCGGTGTTCTTTTATGGCTTTGCAGTAATCACAGTAGTTTTGCTTTATTGTTTTAATCGTAATTTTTTTACAATCAGAAATGTTGCAGCCTTTGGAAGTGCATCAATTTTAGCTTTGCTGACTTATTTATTTTATATTCAAGATTCACTTCTTTTGATGGCGAACACGATTTACCCCGGACAGCGCCAACTAATTTCCGGTGGTGATGTGACTTTGATGCAATGGTTATCGCAATTTTTTCCATCACTAATTGTCAGCGAAGCGCAAGGTTGGGATCTATCAGGAACCTTCAATGTTTGTGAGATGGGCGTAGTTGGATCTTACTTATTTTTATTCTGCGTGCTTTTTGGGAAATGGCGCGATTGCTTCAAAAATCTCAGTAGTGAACAGCTAAAATCGCTAAAAATTTTGTTGGCGGTTTTAACTTTTTTCAGCTGCTGGATGTTGCTGCCGATTCCACCAATTATCGTAAAAATTATTTTGCTTGATCGTGTTAACGGCATCAGATGTTTCTTCATCATCGGCATGTGTTTGCTGGCAATTGCTATGATTATTTTACCTAAATTAGAATTTGTGATTGATGCCAGAAGATCTACAGCAGCGGTTTTTATACTTTGCTTTGTGGCGATGTTACCGATTTTTATTTACAACGTACAAGATTTTGAAGTGATGATGGAAGAGCTGACAATAGTTCTTTTACTTTTGTCGCTGTTAGCTGTGCATTATTTTATAATTGATCTGGGGAAAAATTTTAAGATAGCGGTGCTTGTGATTGTAGTGCTGAACAATGTTTTGGTTTTTGGAAAATTCAATCCGTTGCAATCTGCCAAGCCGATTTTCAACATACCGCAAACTGAGTTTGTGAAGAAATTATACGAAAGAAATCAGTACAATAAAGATGGATTCTTCGTTGGTGAATATATGGTTGGAGCGATCGGAAATGGTATTGGTTTGAAGTCAATTACTCATGTACTTTACGTGCCACAATTGCAATTTTTCCGCTGCTATTTTCCTGAAATGTCTGAGTCTGAATTTAATCAGATTTTTAATCGTTATCTTCGTGTCATCTTGGAGGATAGTTCAGTTGCAAAAAATGTGCAGCCTGATTCATCGGTTTTGCCAAGGTCTAGATTTAAAACATCAAGCGCGCAACAGCATCAATGTTTGGAGGATTTGAACATTCTCTCGAAATAGCGCGCCAGTAGGTCAATCTCAAGATTTACACAATCGCCAACTTTAGCATTCTTGAATTTGGTATTTGCAATTGTGTGAGCAATCAAATTGACGCTGAAAGAATTTTTATCGACTTCATTCACCGTCAGCGAAGTGCCGTCAATTGTGATTGATCCTTTAGCGGCGATAAATTTCATCAACTCTTTTGGCGCGGCGAAAGTGAATTTGTGTGAATCTTTAATTGCCTTAATGGCGCTGATTTTTCCAACAGCATCAACATGGCCGGAAACTAGATGGCCACCAAGCTCGTCACCCATTCTTAAAGCAAATTCGAGATTAATTATATCACCAACTTGCCAGTTTTTTAGCGTAGTTTTTTCCAGAGTTTCTTTTGAGGCTTGAAACGAAAAAATATTTTTTCTGCCTTTAATTTCTTTTTTAATCAAAGTCAGGCAAATGCCGTTACAAGCAATAGAACAGCCAATTTCTAACTTTCTTCTCGCAACTTTTTGTGTCGAAATTTTTAGCAGTAAATCTTTTTTGCTGTTGGTTTTCAGCTCTTCAACAATTCCTAAATTTGTGATTATTCCAGTAAACATTAGCTGAATTTTTTGACTTCTTTTTTGATTTTATTGATGGCGTTTTCTTCGATTTGGCGAATACGTTCGCGTGAAACTTGGTAAATCTGGCTTAGCTCTTCAAGCGTCATCGGATTTTCCGAAAGTTGACGTTTGAACAAAATATCTTTCTCGCGTTCATTCAAAGTTTTTAGAGCATTTTGGAGAGCAATTTCTTGTCGTGATTTTTCTTGATTGTGAATTGCAATTTGCTCTTGGCTTTCATCGTCTGATGCCAATTCGTGGATTACTTCGGTGCCATCTTCTTCGTCGCCAACAAAATTATTCAGCGAAGAATCAGGTTGCTGCAATCTTGAATCCATCTCGGTCACTTCTTTTGGTGTGACATTTAATTCTTTTGAGATTTTCTCAATATGATCTGGAGATAAGCGATTTGTGCCTGAATCAACTCCAACAATCTTTTGTTTGATCTTGCGTAAGTTGAAGAACAATTTTTTTTGTGCTGCAGTTGTACCGATTTTTACCAATGACCACGAGCGCAAAATATATTCTTGGATGTAAGCGCGAATCCACCACATGGCATAAGTTGAGAAGCGAAAACCTTTTTGAGGGTCGAATTTTTTTACAGCCTGAATTAATCCAACGTTGCCTTCAGCAACAATGTCAAACATTGGTAGGCCGTAATTTTTGAATTTGCGTGCCATTTTTACGACTAAACGCAAATGACTTTGAACCAGCATTTTTGCTGCTTCTTTATCGCCAGTTTTTTGGAATTTGGTTCCATATTCAAACTCTTCTTCGGGAGTTAAAATTGGGAATTTTTGAATCTCTCTTAAATATTGTACGAAACCAGCATCACCAGATTTGGCGATCGTAGTCGATTTCGGGATTAAGGAGTTTGTCATTTTTAAGAATTTTGTTTGGGATTTTTTTAGGTTTCTAAAAGTAACTTAGTGATTCAGTGGTTGGCTGTCAAGATTACGAAACGCAAAAAGCAATTATTGTCCTAAAAACCCGAAACTGCGATTTTATATTTGTTGCTCAGATATCTGAGAACGTCTTTGCGCTCAGAATCCTTAAGAGGACGGTTGTAAATAATGATCTCGGAAATTAGACCAGAAAATTGGTAAGAGCCATTGCGATCGGTTCCAACAGTTAATCCTTTAAGAGAGTTCGATCCAGCGTTAATTACAGAATTTCCCGCCATATCTTTACTGTTGTTTAAGTAAGCTTTGGAAGCACTTTGAATTGCATAGGCGACGACGATGTAATTTTGGTCGGTAACAACATTAGCAGAGTTGGAGCCAGTTGCAGTATTAGCAGCACTACCAAAATTTAAATGAATCGAAGCTGATTTAATTCCAACTGCAGCAACTGATCCGCTGCTTGATGAATCGCTCAGAATTTTTGCAGTTGTAGTATCAATTGCTGTAGGTTGGATAACAAAAAATAAAGTCGCGCTTGCTAAGGTTCCTTGATAAAAATTAGACAAAGTTAAATTGCCACTGCCATCAAATTTTAAGCTTGGAATATTGTTGATGCCATCTTGCTGGTAAGTTACGCTGCTTGAAGCGCTGCGGCTTAGAGTATTTTTGCGTAATACGATTGAGGCTGGGTTGTTATCGTACCAAGTGCTGATTTGTGAGCCGTTAAAGCTTTCCGAACTTTTTAAACTGTCGGTCAGTGAAGTTTCGTACCATGCAACCAAGCCTTCAATACTTGGAACCGTAGAGCTGGTGGTAAGTGATCGTGCAGTTGCCAATCTGGAAGATTTAATCAAAGAATTAGCGCCCACAATGCCGGCGGCCAAAATGCCGATTACAATCAAAACTACCGAGATTTCGATTAAACTAAAGGCTGTGCGCTTCATTGGTATTCTAAATTCCAGTTACAGAAATTTTGTATTTGTAGGAAAGATATTTGAAGACATCGCGTCTTTCCTGAATTTGGAGCGGATGATCATAAATAATAATTTCGGAAATCAGGCCGGTAAAAGCACCGCTACCACTTTTGTTGCTGCCGATTGTAAGTCCGGTAATTGAGTTACTTCCACTATCGATATTGGCGTTACCAGCAGAAGTATTAGCATTGTTGACGTAAGCTTTTGAAGAAGAACCATTAAGATAAACAGAAATGATGTAGTCATTGCCAAGGTTGAAAGCGGCAGAATTGCTGCCAGTTCCTGTGCTGACTGATGATCCAGCGTTTAGATTGACGGTAGTGCTAGAAATTCCAATCGAGGCGCTATTTCCAGTGCTGTTTGAATCAAACAAAGTTGTTCCAAATGAAGTAGGGCGGAAGACCAAAAAAACTGTGCTTTGGGCTAAATCACCTTGATAAAAAGCGGATAAAGTTAAGTTGCCACTGCCGTTAAAATGAATTGCTGGAAGGTCGTTGATTGTTGAATCTTGGTAAGTCACAGCAGAAGAGGCGGTGCGACTTAAAACGTTGCGTTGTCCAGTTGCTGATCCGGGAGTTACATCATATCTGTGGTCTACAAGAGAAGCTGGGCTAACATCATACCAAGCGCTGATTTGATTACCATTTGAGGCTTCAGAAGCTTTTAAACTTTCTTTGAGAGAGGTTTCGTACCAAGCTACAAGCCCAGAGATTTGTGGTACGGCTGATTTTACAGTGAATGATCTGGCACTGCTTATTGCTGCGGCTCGGATCATTCCCGCACCGCCAATAACGCCAACGATTAACAAGCCGATAATCAAAACTACAATTGCCATTTCGATTAGCGAGAAAGCCTTTTTATTGGCGATTTGACGGTTTTTGTTCACTAGTTCGAGAACCAAGTTGTTACTGGATTTTTCGCTGCTTTAACGTCATCCAATCTTCTTCTTGGAGTGTGAAGAGGATAGTTGTGGAATCTGTCGCCGCGGCCTTCTTTGATTTCATTAGCAACGTAAATCATAGTGTTGATGAAATCATCAATAGTTTTCTTATTCTCAGTTTCAGTAGGTTCAATCAACATAGCACCCTGAACAACAAGTGGGAAGAACACAGTCATTGGGTGAATACCGTACTCTACCAAAGCTTTCGCGATGTCGAGAGTTGAAATGCCTTGAGCTTTCTGAATTTTGTCAGTCAACAAACATTCGTGCATGCAATTGCCTTCGAAAGGAACGTGATAGAAATCTTTCAGTTTTGCTAAGATATAGTTGGCAGAAAGCACAGCGTCTTCAGCAACTTTTTGTAATCCATCAGCACCGTGAGAAAGCATGTAAGTCAAAGCGCGAACGTGCATACCAAATTGTCCGTTGAAGCCTTTAACTTTACCGCAAGATGATTTTGGAGCGACAAGTTTGTAAGTGTCGCCGTCTTTTTCAACGTGAGGAGTTGGCAAGAATTGCGCCAATTCAGCACGAACTGCGATTGGTCCAGAACCTGGTCCGCCACCACCGTGTGGAGTTGAGAAAGTTTTGTGTAAGTTGAAGTGCATCACGTCAACACCGATATCAGCAGGACGAACTTTACCAACGATGGCGTTATAGTTCGCGCCATCGCAATAAAATAAACCACCGACTGAGTGAATCAAATCAGCAATTTTTTTGATATTTTTTTCGAACTTACCGCAAGTGTTTGGGTTAGTGATCATTGTACCAGCAATTGCTTTGCCATGTTCGGCAACCAATTTTTCTAAAGCTTCAACGTTGATCAAACCTTCAGAGTCAGAAGGAATAACTTTGATTTCGAAACCACACATTGCCGCAGTAGCTGGGTTAGTCCCGTGAGCTGAGTCTGGAATCAAAACGATTTTACGAGTTTGTGCTTCACCTTTAGCTTCGTGAGCTTTTTTGATTACCAACATGCCGGCAAATTCACCTTGTGCACCAGCAGCAGGAGCTAAAGAAGTTGCACCCAAGCCAGTCAAAGTAGAAAGCCAGTTTTGTAAGTTATACATCAATTCCAAAGCGCCTTGAACAGTTGACTGATCTTGCAATGGATGAATGTCGGCGAAACCTGGTAAGCGTGCCATTTTTTCGTTCAAACGCGGATTGTGCTTCATGGTACAAGAACCAAGCGGGTAAAATCCGGCGTCGATTGAATAGTTTTGGTTTGACAAACGTACGAAATGACGAATCACAGTTGGTTCATTAACTTGTGCTAAACCAATTGCTGAACGTGATTTTTGTCCTGTGCGAAGAGAAAAACTCGCAACTTCTGGTAAATCAACACCACAAGCGCCAACGCGTGATTGTTTGATTAGAAGCTCGGTTTCATGATTCAAACCGCCGATTTCTTTTGGAGTAAAAGTCATGTGTTCCTCACTAATTTAAGATTTTTTCTAACTCGCTAGCTAAAGACTCGATGTCTTGCGCGCTAGTTAATTCGCTAACGGCGATGATCATTTTGTTTCCTTGAGCAAAGCCACCGATGATGTTTTTGGCCAAAAGTTTTTTGTTAACTTCGGTAGCATCTTTGGAAAGTTCGATGGTGAATTCATTGAAGAAGCTTTGGTTCAAAAGTTTTACACCTTTAACTTTAGTCAATCTATCAGCTGCGTCGCAGGCTTTTTTGTGATTGATTAAAGCCAATTTTTTGAAGCCAATTTCACCAAGTAAAGAAGTGTGAATTGTGAAAGCAGTTGCACACAAGCCTTGGTTTGAACAGATGTTCGAAGTAGCTTTTTCGCGGCGAATATGTTGTTCACGAGCGTTTAAAGTAAGAACATAACCTGGTTTGCCATCAACGTCCACAGTAGCACCGCAGATACGGCCGGGCATTTGACGAACGAATTCTTTTTTACAAGCGAAGAAACCTAAAAGTGGTCCGCCGAAATTTAATCCAACGCCTAAAGATGAAGCTTCACCAACGCAGATGTCAGCTTGTTTTGGAGCTTCAAGCAAACCAAGAGCAAGAATTTCGTTCGTTACGCAAATTAAAAGTGCACCAGCTGCGTCGCATTTAGCGCGAACTTCGTCTAAATTGCCGATTTCACCGTGGAAGTCTGGATATTGCACAACAACAGCTGCGCAAGATTCATCGATTTGAGAAACCAATTTAGCGTCGTGCAAATCAAGCGAAGTTTTAGTAACTTCTAAATAGTCTGGATGAATATCACCAACAATCGCGATATTTTTACGACCAGATTTAATACGCATCGCCATCAAACAAGCTTCAGACATTGAAGTTGCGCCATCGTACATCGAAGCGTTAGCAATTTCCATTCCGGTCAAAAGAGCAATGATGCTTTGGAATTGGAAGATTACAGCCAAAGTTCCTTGCGAAATTTCTGGCTGGTAAGGTGTGTAAGAAGTAAGAAATTCTGAACGTTGAATGATGTGATCAACTGCAGAAGGAATATGATGTCTATAACAACCAGCGCCAAGGAAAAACGCACCTTGTGAAGCAGCGCGATTTTTATCGGAGTAAGATTTTAAAATATTTTCAACTTCAATTTCGCCTTGATGATTTGGCAAATTGGCAATTGGTTTTTTAAGTAAAAATTCTGACGGAACTGCATCATAAAGTTGGTCAACAGAGGACACGCCAATAGCGGCGAGCATCTCTTTCCGATCTTTCTCGGTTAGGGCTAAGTAACGCATTTTATTGTGATTTATTTTAAAAAAATGAGGGCTGTTTGAAAAGCGCTGCGCAATTTAGAAAGGGGTCGAAAAAAGTCAAATAAAGAGTCAAGAATCTCAAAAGTTTTGCCTATTCTTATGAAAGTAAATGAGACGAAGTCGCGGATTAGAATTTTTGTCGGGTTGACTATTGATTTTCTGATTACTATCTCAGGTTGCAAATGATCTTTAACAAACTTGACCAGCTATGCGCATAAAATCACAGTATCCTGGATTAGAAAGAAAGTTGCAGGGTTTTTTATATGAGATGTCGAATGCTTCAGAGGATTTTGACGAAGATGATTTTATAAGCAGAGTATTTGAAGAGCTTCAAAGCAAAATTCCAAATTTTGACTACGATCAAGAGAAATCATCCTCATTATTCCAACTTATCGATAATAGGTTGGGTCTGAAAGATCAGTTCACAGTAAATGAAATTAGAGATATTGTAAGAGTTATGATTTGTATTGGTTACTATGCCAATGCCATTAATTCTGAAGGGGAAAGATTGTTGAGCATAGCGATTGCTTTTGGTGATCCAAAAGTAGTCGAAAGTTTGATTGAAGGTGGTGCAACAGTTAACACGACTACGACGATTGCTCGTGATTCTAATGAAACAATCTTGCTAAGAGCAGCTTATGGATATGGTCTCTGCAATGAAGCAACTGATCCAGAATCAAAGGAAAATTATTTTGAGATTGTTAAAGTTTTAATGAAAGCTGGCGCAAAGAAAGAGCAGGTATTGGAATCGCGATCAGAACTTGTAACAGAAGAAATGCGTCAATTTATTACAGATATTTATGCGCAACATGAATATCTTCAGATTGCTGCTGCTATTAGTAAAATCAGACCTCCAGCACCTGTAATTGAGGATCACACAAAAGTAACTCATACCAAAACACAAAAACAAAAGACTCAAACAAGACAGTCAGAAGAAAAGACATCTGATATTCCACCGCCACCAGTAAAAAAAGAAACTCTGCAAGAAAAGTTTAATCGCTTGTTTAATGCTTTAGTTGGTGATGCCGAAGTGCTACATTCAAGATCTGGTAAAGCTAGAGGACAATGTGGTAGAGATTGGGAAGAATTATTTCCTTTAATCAAGGCTGAAAATATTGATACTATCGGCAAAAATTTTTCGGTCATGAATTTGGCGATTTTATTCGGTAGTTTTGAGCAGTTGCAAAGTTTAGTTAATAGAAAACCAGAAAATCTTAATTTGCCTGGAGCTACATCAGTTTTGAGCAGCGCGGCGATTGGCACTAATGTTGCCATGAGAGATTTTTTGTTGAAACAAAATCTTACTGTTGCAGTAGTTCAAAGTGGTTTTGAAGAAGCAGTAAGAAGTGGAACAAGAGGAGGCAACCAAGGTTTTGCTGAGAAGATTCTAGAAGCTGTAAGAAATGCGGCTAAAAGTCCGGAAGTATCAAAAAGAACAGGAGATGTTGGTAAGCTTTTATTTTTAGGAGAATCAACAGCTTCTTTGACGAAAGAAGACGCTTTGAAGGCGCTAAATAACAAAAATAAACCAAGCGGTAAGAGTTTAAAGCCGCAGATAATTTCAGATTACTGTAGTGTGATGCAGAAGATTTTTCCAACAAAAGATTTGGTGTCAGCATCGCAAGCACAAACAAAAAAAACTTTACAAATTCCAGTAGATCCAACTGTTGTCCATGACGAATCTAGAGCAGTTAAATCAGATGGTTTAGCAATTATTGGTGTCTCATCTCAAGTAGTTTCTGATAAAGAAGTTTTGTCAGATCAAGATCCGGTATTTCATTCTGATGTGACAGTAAATAGAACCGATGAACCTGCGATTGACATTTTGCAACAACCTTTGAGTGACGAGTTTTACGAAGGTTTAAAAGCAGCTGGAATAGATTTTAAAAGAGATTTTGCTGGTTTGTTTTCAGCAAGCAATTCGGGATTATTACCTCCTGATGAAGTTGCTTTTGAGCCAGATAATTTTACGGCAATCATTCCTGATTCTCAGCTTCAGAAGCTTTCTCAAGTTTTAGAAAAGACTCAGCAAGAACTTGAGGAAGAGCAACAAGTTGCATCGCGCAACGGTTTGCGTCGTGACGCTCCAGCATTTATTCCAGCATCACAAAGTGCGGCACAATTAGTCAGTACTAATAACAAAAATAGATCTTCTCAAGGTAACAGAATAAACTAGCTAGTTACAAATTTATTAGATCGCGCGGATCAATTTTTTTGTCATAAATTGCGCGACCAACAATAGCGCCGATTACGCCGAATTGTTCAAGTTCTTTTACTTTTAAAACATCGTCTAAATTTCCAATTCCACCTGAGGCGATCACGGGAATTTTTAAATTTTGTGCGAGATTTTTTGTGCCACTTAAATCAGTTCCTGTCAAAGTTCCGTCGCGTGAAATGTCGGTGTAAATAATTGCAACTGCGCCGCAATCTTCAAATTTTTTGGCCAGTTCCAAAGATTTAACTTCTGAAGTTTCAACCCAGCCTTCAGTTGCGACAAAACCGTTCTTGGCATCAATTCCAATCACAATTTTTCCGGGAAATTTTTTGCAGGCTTCGCGAACTAATTCAGGATTTTTTGCGGCAATCGTGCCAAGAATCACGCGGTTTATGCCCAGATCGAGCCATTTTTCAATTGTGGCAATTGATCTAATTCCGCCGCCTAATTGTAATGGCATTTTTACCGCTTTCAAAATTTCACGAACCGAATTTTCATTAGCTGTAGAACCTTGAATCGCGCCGTCCAAATCGACTACGTGCAAAAATTTAAAACCAGCATTTTGGAATTCTAAAGCTTGTGCTGCAGGATTGTCGTTGAAAACTGTAGCTTGGTTCATTTCGCCTTTGAACAGACGAACACATTGACCGCCTTTAAGGTCGATTGCGGGGAAAATAATCATTTTTTGGAAAAAATTAAATGAGATCTAAGGTCCCCGAGCAAAGCGTAGCGTCGTCGAGGGGCCGGAAGTTAAACTCACGGCTCCTCGACGACGCGCTACGCGCTTTGCTCGGGGACCTATTTTTTTGCAACTTCAATCCAAAACATTTTAAGTTGCAATTTGTTTGACCAGCCATTAAAAATCCGCCCCGCTTGATTTCCTTCAAGCATCAATCTTACAACAGTTAGCAATTTTGGTGTCCTGTCGAGTCTTTATTTTAAAGAGTCGGCGGATTTTTGCTGCTGTTGCTTAAAAAACCAAAATCAACATTAAAATGTCTAAACAAGAACTTCCTACTTTTACTATTAAACAGCTTCTTGAAGCTGGTGTTCACTTCGGTCACAAGACTATGCGTCGTAACCCGAAAATGGCTAAATACATTCACACAAGCCGTAACGGAATCAGCATTATCGATCTTAACAAAACTGCGACATTGCTTTACAAATCAATGGTTACAGTAAAAGACATCGCGAAAAATAACGGTCGTATCCTTTTCATTTCTACTAAAAAACAAGGTGCTGAACCAATCGCTGAAGCAGCAAAAAGATGTGGTCAATATTACGTTAACTTCCGCTGGTTGGGTGGTATGTTGACTAACTGGAAAACAGTTTCTCAATCAATCAAAACTTTGAAAAAAATCGAAGAGCGTTTGACTTCTGATGAGGTTGATTACAACAAAAAAGAAAAACTCGTTCTTGAAAGACAAAGAGCGAAACTTGAACAAACTCTTGGTGGTATCAAAAACATGGGCGGATATCCTGACCTAGTTGTTGTTATCGATACTTTTAAAGAATCTCTAGCAATTGCTGAAGCTAAAAAACTTGGCGTTCCGATCATGGCAATTCTTGACTCAAACTGTAATCCTGATGGCATCGCTTTCCCAATTCCTGGTAACGATGACTCTGCAAAAGCAATCAAATTATATTGCCGTTTGCTTTCTGACGCTGCGATCGCTGGTGTAAAAGAAAACATGGCAATCTCTGGCGTTGATATCAGCAAGTTCGAAACTGGTGAAGAAATCGCTCAGTACAAAACTTCAGTTGCTGCTAAAACTGAAAAAGAAGAAAAAGACGCTAAAGGCAAAAAAGATTTTAAAGGCAAAAAAGATGCTAAACCGCATCATAAATCAGCTGATAAATCTGAAGAAAAATCAGACAAAAAGCACGCTGATAAAAAAGATGACAAAAAGCCAGCTGCAAAAAAGCCAGCTGCAAAAGCTCCAGCTAAAAAACCAGCTGCGAAAAAATAATTATTTTTTCGCAGCTGTCCTTGACCCGAAAAGGGTCGAGGACCTCTTGAGCAGTATTAAGGCTCATGAGATCCTCGAGCCTGCGGCTCAAGGATGACGAATTGTGTAATACGACTACACGAACCAAGACATACAAAACTAAAAAAAGGTAAAAATATGGCCGATCTAGCATTAATCAAAAAATTACGCGAAGCCACAGGATGCGGCATCGCAGATTGTAACAAAGCTCTAGCTGAAAATGGTGACGATTTTGAAAAGTCAGTTGACTGGCTACGTAAAAAAGGTCTTTCAGCAGCGGTAAAAAAATCTGGCAGAATCACTTCTGAAGGTGCTGTTGCTGTTGCGGTTAATGGTAACAAAGCTGTTGTAGTTGAAGTTAACTCTGAAACTGACTTCGTAGCTCGTAACCAAAAATTCCAAGATTTCGTAGCAGCAATTGCACAACAATCTTTCGGTTGTGGTGATGATGTTGAAAAACTTAAAGCTAATAAATTTTCTGGTGCTTCTCACAGCGTTGATGAAGAACTTAAAAACCAAATCGGTGTTATTGGTGAAAACATCAATATCCGCAGAATCGCTAACTTAGAAGTTTCAAACGGTTTAGTTGTGAGCTATATCCACAACGCAACTGCGCCAAACATGGGTAAAATTGCTGTTCTTGTAGCTTTTGAATCTCAAGCTGACAAAGGCAAATTAGAAGAAATCGGTAAACAAGTTGCTATGCACATCGCGGCTGCAAAACCTGATGCTCTTTCAATTGAATCAGTTGAACCATCTAAACTTCAAAGAGAAGTTGAAGTATTGAAAGATCAAGCTCGCGCTTCTGGCAAACCTGAAAGCATCATCGACAAAATGATCGAAGGCAGAATTAGAAAATACTACGAAGAAGTTGTTCTTTTGGAGCAGCTTTTCGTGATGGATGATAAAGTTAAAATCAAAGACTTGATTGCTAATTTCGGTAAAGAAAATGGCGATACTAAAATTTCTGCTTTCAAACTTTTCATCTTAGGTGAAGGAATTGAGAAAAAAGAAAACGACTTCGCTGCTGAAGTTGCGTCAATGACTAAATAGTTTACTGTCGTCATCCTTGATTCTTTAGCATCGAGGAT
>JACCEB010066861.1_pt1 | contig 148519 bp, 141 predicted proteins | sample 7454761 | NCBI WGS metagenome assembly JACCEB01 (sample SAMN15323454, study PRJNA562643) | freshwater metagenome | isolation source: river surface water | place: USA:Blue River Watershed | collected 2017-08-18 | reverse complement strand
GTCACTGGCCAGCCGTTTACGCTATGAGTCAGCCAATAGAGATTATTCAACGCGATGGCCAAACAGTCGTTCGCATTGCCACACCGCGACTTGAGGCTGATCTGGCACTCAGTTCGGCCCCGCCCGTTTATCAAGCAGGCGCTGCCCGAACCCCCGATGACATACGGCACGCGATCAGCGAGTGGCAGCAACAAGGCTATTGCCTAGAGGATGCCAGCGTATTGGCATGCGTGGCGCCCTCCAACGCCCTTCATCACACCGTATTGACAGCAGCGTCGCCGCTACTGAATGCAGCATGCTTCCCGCGGCTCATCGACCGCAACAGCGATCGACCGTCTGAGCTCCACTTTTCAGGGCTCAGCAACACTCGGCCCGGCGTGTACCCGATTGTCGATAACCTGTCTCACTTGGAATCGCTCATGGCGGCCGGTGCGCAGATCATTCAGCTGCGTATGAAATCCGAACACTGCACGCCCGAGATCCGACATGCCATTCACAAGGCCGTGGAGTTGAATCGCCGCTACCCCGCCTGCCAGCTGTTTATCAATGACTATTGGCAGGAGGCGATCGAGGCAGGCGCCTATGGTGTTCATCTGGGCCAAGAGGATCTCTTGGTGGCCGACCTTTCCGCGATCGCCCGCCAGGGGCTGCGACTGGGCGTAAGCTCTCATGCATTTTGGGAAGTCACTCGGGCACTTTCAATACACCCGAGCTATATCGCCTGCGGTCCACTCTTTCCAACGCGCGCAAAAAAGATGCCGTGGATATCCCAGGGCATCGACAACCTTCGTTACTGGGTAAGGCTAGTCCCATGTCCAGTGATCGGTATCGGCGGTGTCAACGAGGGGAATCTGCACGAGATTCACGCTAGCGGGTGCGCCAGCGCATCGATCATTCAGGCCATCGTTTCAGCGGCTGACCCCGCAAAGGAGTACCAACGCCTGCAGGCCATGTGGCTGGAATGGGAAACGGTCGGTGACCTAGGGTTGGCGGATAGCGGCTCGAGGACCGACCCCATCGTGCTGGCCAAACCGACGCTCGCCAACTGAAGGCGTGTTACTTGGTAGACCCGGTCGTACCGATCGGTAACGACGACGCACCCACCGCACTCCCAGCAGCCCCGGTCGCAAGGCCAAAGGCTGCGCCCTTCGCCACACCCGTAGCGATCTCTTCGGCAGTCTTGCCCTCACCGCCACAGACCTTCTCCATCTTGGAGGCATCCACACGATCGACGGTATCCAGACCAATATTGGTCGCCACCACTGCCGGCAGAAGCAGCCCACCCGAGAGCACAACGGCAACCGGCGAGGCAATCGATCGAATCATTTTGAGATCATCGTGGACCTCGGTATCCCGAATGGCCCCCTGGCACTGCTCGGATGCGAATCGGGGGTTATTGCGGTCCAAATGGAAAAAGGTCTCACCAGAGGTGCTCGCACAGCCGGGAAGACCAGCGGCGATCACCAACGTAGTGGTCACGGAAACAACTCTTCGCATGAGACCCAATTTAAGACCAAAAATTAATTAAATTCAATAAGTTATGCTTAATTTTTAATAACATTTTTAGTTTCAGTCCGACTAAACCTGGCCGGAAATAGGTCCGTAAGAGCCCCTATGAAGAGGTTTATCTCTGCCCCCATCACGCTAGCGACCCTGGCTTTGCTCTCGGTCCTGGCCAACCCTGCCCAGGCCCGTATGGAGAAAATCGGCGACCTGGAGAGCGGGGTCGCGGTGTCGTCCGATGCCAGCTTTTTGACCCAGCCCGGGCGGGAGCTGCTGCGCACCTGGATCCTGCTCGACTACAAAGACGAGCAGCGGTTCGACGGCTCTGGAAGTCCTCTGAACCCCACCCCGCCCACGCGCTACCGCTCCCGCAAGGACTATGTCCAAGTCGACTGCCGGCACAACACGTACACCGAGCTGGCCACCCAGATGTTCCCTGACACCGAGGGCAAAGGCGCGGTGGTGTTCGAGAGCACCTACACCCGCTCGCCCATGCCACGTTTCGCGACCCCCTCTTCCCATGAAGGCGTGGTGCTGCTTTTCTTGTGCAAAGGCGAGCGGCCGACGAATTAATCCACCGCGCTAGCGCGCGGCATCCGCTGCCACCCGAAAACCCTTAGTATCTCGGCCATATGGCCCGACACCAGTACTTTGTGCCCCATGCCTCGGCAACCCCCCGACAAATTCGGGCCTTTGAGATTTTGTTTGGCAAAATGCCCGGCGACACCACACGGCAGGTGGTGGACATGGGTATCACCCTCCTAGTACTCGCCAGCATTATTGCCATCATTCTGGAGTCAATGCCGAGCCTCCATAGCCGCTACGGAGTAGCGTTTTATGCGTTTGAAGTTTTCTCGATCGGCATGTTCACGGCAGAATACATCGCACGAATCTGGTGTGTACCCGCAGGCAAGCCAGACCTAACGCCGACCCAAGCGCGGCTTCGCTACATGAGAAGTTTTCATGGGCTGATTGATCTGTGTGCCACGCTTCCCTTCTATTTACAGGCCCTAATTCCAGGCCTTGACCTGCGCTTCATGCGGGCAGCGCGGATGCTTCGCTTCCTGAAGCTCTCGCATTACAGCACGGCACTGGAGGACCTATTTCGGGCGATTCGCGATGAACACGAGTCGTTCATCTCCGCCCTTTACATTTTGGGAATCGCTATTCTGATGACGTCATGCTTGGCCTACTACGCCGAGCACGACGTTCAACCCGATAAATTCGGCTCCATCCCGGATGCCATGTGGTGGTCCATCATCACCCTCACCACCGTTGGTTATGGAGATGTCGCACCGATCACCCCTTTTGGAAAATTAATCGGCGTCGCTACGGCCCTGATGGGTGTGTGCACCGTGGCCCTGCTGACCGGTATTGTGGCGAGCTCGTTTGCCAATCAAATGGCCAGGAAACGCGCAATCTTCGAAGCCGAGTTAATCAAAGCACTTCAGGACGGGCACCTGAGCACCGAGGAAGAAGAAACTCTTGAGCATCTGCGGCAGACCTTCAATCTGACCCGAGAGCATGCTAATGCGATTGTGAAACGCGTCAAGCAAGAGCATGGCGTTAACAAAGCGCCATAGTGGTAAGCCATTTCAGTACCAGTTGGTCATTGTTTCCTATTCGTCGGGAAGGCCACCCAGGCTCTGAAGAACCCCGCGCCAGAGGGTCGTGATTCGACCCCAAGAAGCGCTGTCCTGTCGACCGCTCGCCCCATCAAATACAGACGTCTGAACCATCACAATCTTCGTTTTCGGTTGAACCAAAATGACCTGGCCATGTATGCCCTGAAGGGCGAACGTTCTTTCTTTCATCGGAAAAATCCAGGTCTGATATCCATAGCCATAAAATGGTGTAGCGATCTTCGGTCGAAAGCTCTTTGGTATCCGCGAAGAATCTGTGGCGTCCAACAAAAACTCCAATGGGATGATCTGCCGGTCACCCCTTTTACCGTCGTTTGCCAGCAATACCCCAAACCGCGCGTAGTCTCTTAAGGTGGCATTAAAACCACCACCTGTTGCCTCAGCCATATCTGTAGTAGAAAGCAACCATCGCGCCTCAGATTCTGCCCCCATAGGCGACCACAACCACTCCTCTGTAAGCTGGGTGACGGTTTTACCGGTTGCCTTACGAAGAACACGGCCCAAAATTTCAGTTTCAATTGTGGCGTATTTAAAACGTATCCCCTGCTCTGCCTCACGCTGCCGCTTTGTATTTAAATACTCAATCACTGCTTCTGGACGGCGTCTATTCTTCTCTGCATACAAGACCTGACCCCAGACCCAGATGTCGTCGTCAGGAGTCCAGGTATAGAGCTCCCTAAAAGGCACTCCTGACCCCATAAAAAGAAGGTTTCGAATCGTGGTCTGACCATAGGCGGACTCGCTTATTTCAGGCCAATACGTCGCCACCTTATCGTCTAGCGACTTAATAAACCCACGCTCGTGCGCCATTCCAATTAACATGGCGGTGAATGTCTTCGCCATCGAGAACGAACGAAAGCGCATCTCAGGGCGACGACCGTACTGATACCGCTCAATGACAATTTGGCCATCCTTAATAACGATAAGACCGGTCGCTTTTGTCTCGGCTAAATAGTCATCCACCGTTTTGGTTGAAAAGCCCCACCGATACTCAATCCTCGGCGGCTGCACCATAAGAGGTAATGGCAGAGGTTCCCCCAACGGCCTGACAATGTCTGTCATAGCGACCCGCTCATTGGCGGACCAGGTTCCGACCCGACATTCCGGTTTGGTGAGGGCACCAGGGCAGTGAGGAAACCCGTTTGACTCACCGAGTCGCTGGGCGTCTGGCCCAGACGGATTTAACTTCACCTGGTCGTACGAATAACCCGGCTGTGCACAGAGAAAGACGGCAACAAGCAGTAGCGCCGGAATTCGCGAATGAGAATAGAGGCGAGACATCAAATAACTTGCAACCAAGGGGCCCTCCAAGCGCCAATCGGGCCAGTATCCCTCGACAAAGGCCAAAAGTGCACCCTCGCGATTGACTTGATTGACAGGTTTGGAGGCGGGGGTCGGAATCGAACCGGCGTCCACGGCTTTGCAGGCCGCTGCATAACCACTCTGCCACCCCGCCGGTGGGCTTTTTTTGCGATTTGGAGCGGGAGACGAGTCTCGAACTCGCGACCTCAACCTTGGCAAGGTTGCGCGCTACCAACTGAGCTACTCCCGCGCGTCACAACCGGCAACTTACCCCGCGATGAGCCGGGAGCAGGCTGCCTAGACAAGCCCTAAAGTATAGCCGGACTAGCCCTTTTTCTGCAACTCGGGCCAGGCCGCCCGCAGGTAGACCACCATGGACACCACGGTCAATACGGCGGCGATGCCGATCAGCACATCCCCCCAAAAACGGGTATCCATGGCGCCCCAAAAAATCAGGCCATCGAACAGAAGAAACGGGATCGCCACCATCTGGGCAATGGTCTTGGCCTTGCCCATCCAGTTGACCGCCACACTCGATCGGGCGCCGACCGAGGCCATCCATTCCCGTAAGGCCGAGATCGTGATTTCTCGGCCGATGATGATCAATCCGATCACCGCATCCACGCGGCCAAGTTCGATCAGGGCAACCAAAGCAGCACAGACCATGAGCTTGTCGGCTACGGGATCCAGAAATGCCCCAAATGGCGAAGTCTGATTCCACTTTCGGGCCAGCCAGCCATCGATCCAGTCCGTAACGGCGGCCACGACAAAAATCACCGTGGTGTAAAGGTTAACGGCCTCTTGCGTGAGGCCCATCGGCACGTAGAAAAGTCCGACAAGCAGAGGGATCGCAATAATGCGCGCCCACGTGAGCAGATTGGGAAGATTCCAGGCCATCGGCAAATTATGACCGTAATCGGCGGTAGATCTCGGTGGCCGTTGTGCGTGAAATACCCTCGACGGAGGCCAACTCATCGACACTGGCTGCCTTCAAGCCAGAGAGCCCACCAAAACGGGCCAATAGTTTTTGGCGACGCTTGGGACCAATCCCCTCGATTTCATCGAGCACCGAGCCCACCTGGGCCTTTGCCCGCCTGGCCCGCATGCCTGTAATGGCAAAGCGATGGGCCTCGTCGCGGATCTTTGCGATCAACATCAGCGCAGGATGATCGGGCCCCAAAGCAATCTCGCGGCCATCGGGAAACACAAGTGTCTCAAGGCCCACTTTGCGGCCCTCACCTTTCGCCACGCCCACGAGCACGCTCTGATCTAAGCCCAGCTGATCAAAGACCTGCATAGCCACACCAAGCTGCCCCTTGCCTCCATCGATCAACACCAAGTCAGGAAGCTGCTCCATCTCTTGATAGCGGCGAGTCAGTGCCTGCCCCATGGCTGCATAGTCATCGCCCGGCGTAATGTCATGAATATTGAAACGACGATAGTCCGATGGCTGCATGTCATGGTGGTGATACACCACACACGAGGCCTGAGTCGCCTGCCCTGCGGTGTGGCTGATATCAAAGCATTCAATCCGCAGATCGGAAGTATCTTCCGCATCGGCTGTCATGCCCAGAGTGTCGGCCAGAATCTGTGTGCGCGATTGTTGAGAGCCCATCTCCTGCGCGCGACGAGCCAAGCTTAATCGGGCGTTCGAAGTCACCTGCTCCAGCCACTCACGGCGCTGGCCCTGCGGCTGGTGCAGCACACGTACCTCCTTGCCACACTGGGCTGAGAGCCACTCTGCGAGGGCTTCGGCCACCTGCGGCCGGTTGATCACCAAAACACCAGGAACCTCTTGCGCAGCAAAATGTTGCGACACAAAGGCCATGAGCGCATCGTCTTGGATCTCATCCAGATCGGCCTCGGTCAAATCAACACCCAGCGCTGAAAAATGGGCGCGATCACCCAGATGACGCCCACCACGTACCATCGCAAGGTTCACCGCGACCGTCTTACCATCCGTTGCTACGCCCAACACATCGCAATCCAACTCCGGCAGGGTCTCCATATTGTGCTGCGCCAGCACCTTGGAGAGCGACGCGATCTGGTCACGAAAGACTGCCGCCTGCTCGTAGTGGAATTGCTCGGCCGCCGCATTCATCTTCGACTCCAACTCCTGCAGCACCTCCTGGGAGCTACCCTTTAGAAATCGAACGGCGTTGGTGACATCACGGCCATAGTCGACCGATGAAATACGATTTACGCACGGAGCACTGCATCGGTGAATCTGGTGCAAAAGACACGGACGGGAGCGATTTGAGAAAACGGAATCGGTGCAGGTGCGCAATTGAAATATTTTTTGCAAAAGCTGCAGACTCTCACGCACTGCCCAGGAGTTAGGAAATGGCCCGAAAAACTGGGATTGCTTATCCAGTGCACCCCGGTAATACGAGATCCTTGGGAAAGCATGGCCGCTGATTTTCAAAAACGGGTACGACTTGTCATCACGAAACAGAATATTGAATTTCGGGCTGAGCGACTTGATCAGGTTGTTTTCCAGCAGCAGGGCCTCGGCCTCGCTGCGCACTACTGTGATTTCAATGTTCTGAATCAGGCTCACCATCTTGGCAATCCGTGGCGAGAGCCCGGTGGGCCGAAAATACGACGACACCCTCTTCTTTAAGTCTTTAGCCTTCCCGACATAGAGCACCTTTGCATCTTGACCCACCATTCGGTAGACGCCGGGCAGATTCGGTAATGTGGCCAGAATGGGCTTGGGATCAAAGTCCATCCACCAACTCCCGAACACGGGTGAAAATCTGCGTAAACATCTCGGGTGTCAATCGACCGGTGTTGGTGTTGTAGCGGCTCGGATGGTAGCTGTCGATCAGCCGTACCCGGCCCACCACATGCTCACGGCCATGGCCGAACTTGATTTGACTGCGCTTGATGGATGGATCGCCATTCGCCAAACAACGCACCACGGCATCATGGGCTACCGCCCCAAGGCAGACAATGATCTGCGGCTGCAACTCAGCAATCTCATTGGCCAGGAAACGCGAACAGGTCTTCACTTCCTCTAGGGTGGGTTTGTTTTCTGGGGGCAAGCATTTCACGGCATTGGTCAGCCGACAATTGATCAGCCGCTGATCATCGTCTCGCGAGATCGACTGCGGCCGCGTCGCAAATCCATGTGCATGGAGGGTTCCATAGAGCAGATCGCTGCACCAATCGCCCGTAAACGGCCGGCCGGTCGCATTCGCTCCGTGCATGCCCGGGGCAAGGCCCACCACCATGACCTGCGCTGCATCACTGCCAAATGGCGGCACGGGCCTGCAAACGTAACGCGGGTGTTGCGCGTGAACCGTATCCAGAAAGGTCGCTAGCCGGGCACACGCGCGGCAGTTGGGGTCATAAACAGCAGTATCCAAAGCCTGCTTACCCAGCGTTACGGGCGCAATAATTCCAGCCCGCGCCGGTGGCTTGCATTCAGAAAGTCGGGCATGCGCTTCGGTAATGCATCCAACGCACGCTCGGCCAGGTCCGGTCGGTTACAGATCAGCGTAGCGTCGCAGCCCGCCTCAAACGCGGCCTGGGCGCGGTCGGCAACATCATCCAACACGGCGGCACCGGCCATCGACAGATCATCAGAAATAATCACGCCCTCAAACCCAAGCCGCTCACGCAGAATCTGTTGAAGCCAGATCGTTGAAAACCCGGCGGGCGCATCATCCACCTGGGTGTATCGGATATGCGCAGGCATCACAGAACTTAGCGCAGGCGACCCAATGCGGGCATACGGCAGCGCATCGGCACGGAGAATCTCCTCCAAGGGCCGCTCATCAATCGGCAGCGCCAGGTGCGAATCCGCCGTTGGCCAGCCGTGGCCCGGAAAATGTTTTCCGCAGTTTTTCATGCCGGCCAACAATAAGCCATGCATCAGTGCGGCGGCCAGCTGGCTAACGACCCTCGGATCGGCATGAAAAGCGCGCTCACCGATGATCTCGCTTCGACCCCAATCCAGATCGAGCACTGGCGTAAAACTGAAATCGATGCCTACATCGCGCAGTTCACGGGCCAGTGTATAGCCCAAGTGGCGCGCCCTCGCCAGGGCTACCAGCTGCTGCTCAACATCGGTCTCTGACCACATCGCCCCAAGGGTGCTCATGGCCGGGATCTCGGTGAAGCCCTCGCGAAAGCGCTGTACACGGCCACCTTCATGGTCGATACAAATCAGTAAGGGCGCACCACCCTTCGGCCGCGCAATGCCATGGATCGCTTCACTGAGTGCCCGGATCTGTTCGCGACTTTCAAAATTGCGAGTGAAGTAAATCACGCCGCCGACCCATGGGTGCGCAAGCAATTCCCGCTCACGGTCAGTAAGCGTGAATCCCTCTACATCAATAATGAAGGGGCCTAGCCGGCTCATCCACGCTCCACAATGGCCAGGGCCTGTGCGTTATCAAGCTCATCGGAAATCGACACGTGGATCTGATAACCGCGGGTGCTCACATAGTCGGCCAACGCCTTACGAGGGCTGGCCACCGGCGCGCCTTTTGCATCATTGAGTATCTCGACCGACTGCAAGGACATGGGGTGAAAAAGCCCCACACCGAGCGCTTTACCGATCGCTTCTTTTGCCGCAAAGCGCTTGGCCAGATAACGGATCGCACGGTCTTCGCCGGCAACACCACGGCCTTTGCGACGCTCGTATTCAGCAAATTCCTTTGGCCCCAGGACACGGCGCGCCAGCCGGTCACCCCACCGGGCATGCAGACCGCGCATGCGTGCGATCACAACGGTATCGGTTCCAACGCCGACAATCATTTCAGCACCCGACACACCGGGTGGCGATTCGACTACGCGAACAGCATTTAACGCTGGGCATACTGTTGAGCCTCCCGCATCAGCTGCTTCATCTCGCGCACAGCCTCACGCATGCCCACCAACACCGCACGGGAGACGATGGCATGCCCAATATGCAGCTCACGCACACCGGCTAAGGCTGCAATCGGTTGCACATTGAAGTAATTCAGCGCGTGGCCTGCGTTAAAGCGCATGCCAAGGCCGATAATTTGCTCTCCGGCTCGGGCGATCTTGGCAATCTCGGCCGCGACGGACGGGGCCTGTGCGTCTCGGCCTTGCGAATGAAAAACCGCCGCGTAAGGTCCTGTATGGATTTCGCAGACTTGCACGCCAAGGTCGGCGGCCGCCTGGATTTGATCCGATTCCGCATCAACGAATGCACTCACGGTGATGCCTGCGGCACGCAAGGTCTGGATCACACCCTTAAGCGATGCGCGATGGCCGACAATGTCCAGACCACCTTCGGTGGTGATTTCCTGACGACCCTCAGGCACAAGCATCGCCATTTCTGGTTTGATGCGGCAAGCAATCTCCACCATCTCGGCGGTGGCGGCCATCTCTAAATTAAGTTTGATCTGCGTGTGCGTGCGCAGCCGTTCAACATCCTGATCTTGAATGTGACGACGATCTTCGCGCAGATGCACCGTGATCCCATCGGCTCCGCCCAGGTGGGCTTCCACAGCGGCCCAGATCGGATCCGGGTCGATGCCGCGCCTGGCCTGGCGCAAGGTCGCCACATGGTCAATGTTTACGCCAAGTTCAATCACGCCGAAGATCCTTCAGTGGGTAGAAACGGCATTCTATCTGCCCGCTAAATTCGAACCAACTCGCGCATCACCTCGCGTGAATGCAGGGGATCCTCGCCCAAATGATGGCCCAGAAGCCGACGCAAAAGCCTCTTGGACTCGTTGGCGATCTCGGGGTCCTCCAAGGCATGGACCGCCTGCTCAATCGATTCCCCCGCGTTGGCCAACGCCAGTAACGTGGTGCCATGCACCGCATCTGCCTCAGAGGCACCGCCCACAATCCGATGAATGCCCAGCTGGGGATCGACCCGATACAAGCCGCCTGGGTCCACCCGGGCGCCACCCTCGTGTGTCTCGCGATCAAAGGCCGGGGCATAGCCCATCTCGCGCAGCAAATTGCATTCGAAGCGTCGCAGTATCGGCTCGGTCAGCTCGCGATGGGCGCCCTCCGCATTCTTCGCAAGAAGCCCTAGCGTTGCAAGATAGTCGTCGAAAAGTGTCGGGTGCGCATCGTCCCGCGGAATCAGCCGCACCATCAACTCATTAAGGTAAAAGCCGGGCATGATGGTCGCGCCGGATAAGCTGGCCAACCCACCGGTCCACTCAGCGCCGATCAGGTTGCGCAGCTCTCCTTTACCGGACCAGCGTAACTCGAGTGGCTGAAAAGGCTGCAGCAGTCCACGCAGCGCCGACCGAGGACGGCGCGCACCTTTGGCAATTAGACCTAGCCGACCATGATCACGGGTAAACACTTCTACGATCAGACTGGTCTCACGCCAGGCAATCGAGTGCAACACCAAGGCCAGATCCGAGACCGCATTCATGCCGAGCCTCTATTCGTAGCCGAAGGCGCGCACAGCAGCTGCATCATCGGCCCAGCCCGACTTGACCTTGACCCAGAGTTCCAGACGTACCGTACCGTCGATCAGTTGTGCGATGTCGTGACGGGCCTCGGTACCGATCCGCTTGATCCGTGCGCCTTTATCGCCAATCACCAACGCCTTCTGGCTCGCCTTGGCGACCACGATACTTGCAGAGATATCCGCATGAACGCGCGATGGATTGGCCTGCGATGGGCCCTCATCAAAACGATCGATGACCACGGTGGCTTCGTAAGGAAGTTCATCGCCAAGTAAGCGGAAAAGTTTTTCACGAATAATTTCAGACGCAAGAAATCGTATGCTGCGGTCTGAGATATCGTCAGCCGCAAACATCGGCTCACCCTCGGGGGCAAGCTTCTCAATCTCGTGAATTACAGCCTCCAGCTGGCTTCCCTTTTCGGCGGATACAGGCACCAGCGCTGCAAAGCGCTGCATGGCGGCCAGCTGGTCACCCAATGCAAATGCAGCCTCGCGGTCACGCGTCGTTTTGATGCGATCGGATTTATTTAAGACTGCAATGATCGGCAATCCCTTCGGGATAAGCTCCAGCACGGCCTGGTCTTCTGCCGTGAGTCCGGTGGCCTCGATGACCCAAAGTGCCAGATCAACATCGGCGAGGGCCTGAACCGCGGTTTTATTGAGCTGCCGATTCAGGGCTGCGCTGTGCCGCTTTTGAATTCCAGGGGTATCCACAAACACCACCTGAAGGTTGGGCTGACTCAGCACACCGGTAATGCGATGGCGGGTGGTCTGCGCCTTGCGCGAGGTGATACTTATTTTTTGGCCTACCCATTGGTTAAGCAGCGTGGACTTCCCGACATTGGGCCGCCCGACAATGGCCACCACCGCACACCGATGGTTCATGGTGCGGTTCTGGATTTTTTCTCGTCAAACACCAGCGCAGCCTGCGGCGGCGGAGCCGTCTTTTTCCCGCGGCGTGTTTTCTTGGGAACACTCGCCGTAGCCTCGCGCGCTGCGGCTAAGGCTTGGGTGGCCGCCATCTGTTCGGCTGCGCGTCGACTGGATCCGTTACCCAGCACTGTGATGGAGAGCTTGGCAATTGCGCACTCGACTTCGAATACCTGGCTGTGTGCGGCGCCATGGGTGGCGACCACCGAATACGCCGGCAATGGCAGGCCAAGCCCTTGCAAAAACTCTTGCAGCAGTGTCTTGGCATCTTTGCCGAGTGTCTTCGGATCGACCTGCTTCAAAATCGGAAGATAGAGGCTATCGATCACTCGGGCGGCCTCATCAAATCCACCGTCTAGAAAGATGGCGCCAAAAAGCGCCTCGAGCGCGTCGGCGAGTATGGAGGGCCGACGAAGGCCACCGCTTTTTAATTCGCCTTCGCCAAGTGAAAGATACTGATGCAACGCCAGTGTCTGGGCGATATCGTGAAGGGCCTGCTGACGGACCAGGTTGGATCGGACCCGCGAGAGATCACCTTCATCGAATTGTTTGAGCTGACGGTACAACAAGTTTCCCACGGCGCAGTTCAATACACTGTCGCCCAAAAATTCCAGGCGCTCGTTGTGGGCTGCGCTGTGGCTGCGATGTGTTAGCGCGAGACGCAGCAGCGCCTGGTCCTTGAAGGTATAGCCAAGGCGTTTTTCGAGATCTGCTGTCGAATTACTCAAAGCCACCCAATCGATCAAACTTACCGCTCATCACGTCACCGGCGTTAAACCAGATAAAAAACGCGCGGCCAACCAGATTTTTCTCGGGGACAAAGCCCCAGACCCGGCTATCGCTGCTGTTGTCCCGGTTGTCGCCCATCATAAAGTAGTGCCCTTGCGGCACCACACAACGAAGGCCAGCAGCCGTCATGGCACAGCCCTTCTCGCCCGCAGACTGTGGCACAAACCCCACGGCCATCCGGTCGTCATCGTTCAGCGTGCGATAGGTCTTCTCGCCGAGACGCTCTTCAAACTGCAAGGAGATTCGGCCCGCGTCGAAGAACGGATCCAACGACTTCACCGGTACAGGCTGGTCATTCACGTAGAGCCGCTTGTTTTCGTACCGCACCACATCGCCTGGCACCCCGACGACGCGTTTGATGTAATCCACCGACTCATCCAAGGGATAGCGAAACACAGCAACATCTCCACGCTGAGGAAGGCCCGTGGACATGACGGGCGTGTGGATGATCGGCAGACGCACGCCGTAGGAAAACTTGTTGACCAGAATCAAATCGCCCACACGCAGGGTCGGAATCATGGAACCCGAAGGAATCGAGAACGGCTCCACGATAAAACTGCGCAGCACAAACACCACGGCGATCACCGGAAAAAAACCGGCGGTGTACTCAAGCCATACCGGACGGGGCGCATTCTCTGGACGCGCCTTTCGCCAGACCCAACGGTCCAGACTCCAGAGCACGCCGGTGACCAAACACAGTAGAAACACAATCAATGCGAAATTCATCACCCGCTCCGGTTCAATCTTCGACCTGAAGAATCGCGAGGAAGGCCTCTTGGGGGATCTCCACCGTGCCCACCTGCTTCATGCGTTTCTTACCGGCTTTTTGTTTCTCTAAGAGTTTACGTTTGCGTGAGATGTCGCCGCCGTAACACTTGGCCAACACATTCTTGCGCAGTGCCTTGATGTTTTCCCGGGCAATGATGTTGGCGCCGATCGCCGCCTGAATAGCGACGTCGTACATTTGGCGGGGAATCAACTCACGCAGCTTGGCTGCCAACTCGCGGCCCTTGGACGGAGCATTGGCACGGTGCACGATGACTGAGAGCGTATCCACGCGATCGCCGTTAATCAGAACATCGAGTTTCACCACATCGGAGGCCCGGTGCTCTTTAAACTCATAGTCCATGGATGCATAGCCGCGCGAGACCGACTTCAGCTTGTCGAAGAAGTCGAGCACGATCTCATTCATGGGAATATCGTAGGTCAGATTCACCTGACGGCCGTGATAATTCATGGAGGTCTGAACGCCGCGCTTACCCGTGCACAACGTGATGACACTGCCCACGTATTCCTGTGGCATGAATAGCGTGACCGTTACGATCGGCTCACGAATCTCCTCGATCTTGGAGGGATCAGGCATCTTTGACGGGTTGTCGACATCGATCAACGTGCCATCACGCATAAGCACCTGATAGACCACGGTGGGTGCCGTGGTGATCAAGTCCATGCCGTATTCGCGCTCTAGGCGCTCCTGCACGATATCCATGTGCAGCAGGCCTAAAAAGCCACAACGGAACCCAAAACCGAGCGCCTGCGAGACTTCGGGCTCGTACTGCAGGGAAGAATCGTTGAGCTTGAGCTTATCCAGCGCATCACGCAGGGCTTCGTATTGGTTGGATTCGACAGGGTAGAGGCCCGCAAATACCTGAGGCTTGATTTCCTTAAATCCAGGCAGCGGCGCGGTGGCGGCCTGATGGCCGGCATGGGTCACGGTATCGCCTACCTTGGCCGCCTTTAACTCTTTGATGCCCGCAATGACAAAACCCACCTCTCCGGCAGAGAGTTGATCGAGGTTTTTGGATTTGGGCGTGAACTTACCCACATGCTCCACCGGATAGGTGGCACCGGTGGACATCAATAAAATTTTGTCTTTGGGCTTCAGGGTGCCGTTGACCATGCGAACCAGCATGACCACACCCACGTAGTTATCAAACCAAGAGTCAATGATTAAGGCCTGAAGCGGTGCGGCCGGGTCACCCTTAGGCGCAGGCACGCGTTCAATCAACATTTCAAGAATGTCTTGCACGCCCTCACCGGTTTTCGCGCTGGCGCGCACCGCATCGTGGGCATCAATGCCGATCACGTCTTCGATTTCCTGGATGGCCTGCTCAGGGTTAGCGGCCGGAAGGTCAATTTTGTTGAGGACCGGCATCACCTCCACACCGAGCTCAATCGCGGTGTAGCAGTTGGCCACGGTCTGTGCCTCAACCCCTTGGGATGCGTCTACCACCAACAGCGCACCCTCGCAGGCAGACAGAGACCGGCTGACTTCATAGGAGAAGTCCACGTGGCCCGGGGTATCGATCAGATTTAAAAAATAAGTCTCGCCATTGCGAGACTTGTAGGTCAGTGCGGCCGTCTGGGCCTTGATCGTGATGCCCCGTTCGCGCTCCAGCGCCATGGAGTCGAGCACCTGGGACTCCATCTCGCGCTCGGATAGACCGCCGCACAGCTGGATGATTCGGTCTGCGAGGGTGCTCTTGCCATGGTCGATGTGGGCAATGATCGAAAAATTACGAATGTTCTGCAAAACACACCATGAGGGACTTTTTTATTATTTTGTTCGGGTGGGCCGCACCGGGATCAGCAATGCGCCATCCCCGCGACGGACCAGCACCACGAGGGATTTGGATTGGTCAAGTTTACCCACGACCTCGCCGAACTGCTTGGCCGAGCTGATATCCACGTTATTCACATTCACCAGGACATCGCCCTGTCGGATTCCCGCCCGGGCCGCGATGCCGTCGGCAGACTCTACCAGGACCCCAGATTTGAGCTTCAATTCGCTTCGGCGGGCCTCCGGCAGGTCGGAGACCCCAAGGCCCAGCCAGTTCGACGTCACCACGGCCGGGTTGGCCGCAGGCTTGGCGGCCGGGGCCTTGGCGGCACGGTCAGGCTCCATTTCTCCCACCACAAGGGCCAGCTCGCGCTGGCTGCCTTTACGCCAGACCTGAGCGTTGACCTTGGCTCCGGGGCGGGTATTGCCCACGAGCCTAGGCAAATCCGACGGCTTTTCGATGGTTTTGCCATCAAACCGAAGAATGATGTCACCGGGCTCCAGCCCCGCCCTCTCGGCCGGGCTGCCCGCCTCGACGCTTCGAACCAGCACGCCTGTGGTCTTGCCAATCCCCAAGGCATCGGCCACTTCCTTGGTCACTTCACCAATGCCCACGCCAATCCGACCACGGGTCACCCGGCCGGAGGCCCGCAACTGATCGGCCACGCGGTTGGCCTCATCGATGGGGATCGCAAACGAGATGCCCATAAAACCGCCCGTGCGGCTGTAAATCATGGAGTTGATTCCGACCACTTCACCCCGCAGGTTCAGCAGGGGGCCACCCGAGTTGCCGGGATTGACCGCGACATCGGTCTGAATGAAGGGCAGATACTCACCGGTGTCTCGGCCCTTGGCGCTGACAATACCAGCCGTCACCGTGTTCTCTAGGCCAAACGGCGACCCAATGGCCATGACCCACTCGCCGACGCGAAGTTTGTTCGGGTCACCCATCTTCAGCGCAGGCAAGCCCGAGGCCGTGACCTTCACCAGCGCCACATCGGTGCGACGGTCTGAGCCAATCAAACGCGCCTTGAATTCGCGTTTATCGGCCAGCGTCACGATGATTTCATCCGCACCGTCGACCACATGGTGATTGGTCATGATGAATCCATCGGCAGAGATGATGAACCCACTGCCCACACCGCGCGGCACTTCTTCTTGCTGAGGATTGCCGCCCCGAGGGGTGCGTGGCGCACCAGGCCGTGGCGGAAAAAAACGACGGAAAAACTCGTAAAAGGGATCGTTCTCGTCAAGCTCGGGCATCTGTGGGTTGCCCTGGACAGCGCCCACCTTCACTTTTTCGATCGTTCGAATGTTTACAACTGCGGGACCGGCCATCTCGACCAGATCTGCGAAATCCGGCAAGCCGCGCGCCGTCGCCGACGTCTGCGCTGTCGCAGGCACCGACAAAACGATCATGGGCGCTGCGAGCCCCAGCATGGTCACGACTAGGAGAGAGAAACGTTTCATAGGAATTATTTCCATTCAATAGACTGTGCAAACTGCTGCATGGCCTCGGGAGGAACATCACCAATCACGGTGACCCAGGCCTCTTGAATTTCGCGGGAGACAACGGCCATCGCGCCTCGGCGTTTTGCCCGATCCAATACCGGATGGCTTGAGGGTTTCGGTTGAACAAAAACAGACACCAAAGCAACTCCATCGGAGAACACATAACGCCGCATGAGCCCATCAGACTGCCGCTCATAGGCGCCGACCAGTTCGAAGCCTTTCAAGGTGTCGGCCTTGTACTTCAGCGGTGCAAGACCGGGATTAGGCTGCATCGTAGCATCGTGCTGTGCCCATGACTTCGCGGCCGCAGGCATGACAGAGGCTGCGGGCGCCTGGGCGCGCGCAAGATTTAATTCTGTGAAGGCAGCCTGCTCAACAGCATTACCCTGGGCATCCAGCTTTTGACACTTCACGATTAACGATGTGCGTTTGTCCACCCATACACGGACCGACCATCGCGAATCGTGCTTGGGCTTGAACACATATTCCTGGGCATCAAGATTGGCAATGCGCATGGTGTCACCACGCATCACTTCATAGTTGCGCAACACCGTCGCAGCGGATCCCACAAGCATGCTCGGAAAGGCCGCACGGGGCTGCCCGGTTTTATCGACCTTGATCATCTGGCGCTCTGGCAGATAAATTCGGGTCTCTCCGGGCGTTTTCAGAACCTCGTGCTGATGGCCCTCAAGTGCCTGCACGCGCGTATACGACTGCTTGGCATCGCGGACCTGTGTAATGCGCGATGTATGCAGGATGGAGTCCTGCTGATGCACAAAGATTCCGGAAAACGACAAGGTCTGCGCCGCATTTTGCATGCGCTCAAGCAAGGCGGCGGGATTGGGCTCGACCGTGGGTGACGCTGAAAAGGCTGTCGGTGAGAGTACCAACGCGAGCAGCACGACAGCATGACGAAGCCACCGAAACATCACCATTGCGCCGCTCACGTTTAGCGAACCTCGACCGCAACAGGACGAATCGACATCGTGCCGTGGGCATCGATCAGATCCCGCAGGCGCGGATCTTCCAGCACCACAGGTGTGAGACGATCAGGCGCGATGGCCGAGGCCGATGGCGAGGTGGTGGCAGGGCCGCCCGCAAGCATCTGCGTCACAGCGGAATCCTGCATCTGAGGGGCAAAGGCCAAATACGCCACAAAGGCAACCGCCGCTGCAGCTGCGGCGCTGCCAAACCATCGGGCGTTTTGACGCGACGCGCTGCGCGACCGCATCGTTGCGGCAACATTCGGCTGAGCATGCGGCATATGAATGGGCTCGTTCGTAAGGGCCTGCGCGACACGTTCGGCTACCGATGTGGTGCGTGCGATTGATGCGCTTCGCATGACATCACCGATGAGATGCCACTGATCCCAGTCTCGCCGCGCCTGATCGCTCGCAAGAATTTCGGAGGTGATGTTCGGCCGCGCGTTCGCATCGAGCTCGCCATCTATCCATGTTGATAGTTCTTCCCGGTTATTCATACCGTTTTCCTTCCCCTGATCACTGCCTGTTACCACCGCTTTCCCTCGGTCGTGCCCAACAACGGCCGTAAGGCCTGCGCAATCGCTTCACGCGCGCGGAAAATACGCGACCGCACGGTTCCGATGGGGCAGTCCATGGCCTGGGCAATTTCTTCATAACTCAAACCCTCGATCTCTCGAAGCGTGACCGCCATCCGGAGGTCTTCCGGCAGGCGCTCAATGGCCTGGTTGACAGCTTGGGCGACCTGCCGGCTGTGCAGCACCGCATCGGGGGTATTGTTGTCCTCTACGACATCTTCAACGCCAAAAGATTCCCCGTCCTCATCGGCGGGCATGTCGCCCACCGTGCGCGGGCGACGGCCCTGGCTGGCAAGATAATTTTTGGCCGTATTGACGGCAATCCGGTAGAGCCACGTATAAAAAGCGCTCTCGCCTCGAAAATTGGGGATGGCGCGGTAGGCCTTGATAAAGGCCTCTTGGGCAATATCCTCTTGCTCGGCGGGGTCTCGAACCAGACGGGAGATCAGACGCAGCACACGGCGCTGATACTTGGCGACCAGCAGCTCAAACGCATGCTTGTCCCCATTTTGAATGCGGGCAATGAGCTGCGCATCGGCGTCGCGCGAATCCATTACCCCACCAGCCTCTGGCGGCTCACTTAGAACCGACGGAACACCAGCGTGCCGTTGGTGCCCCCAAACCCGAAGTTGTTCTTCACGGCAACATCAATGGCCGCATCTCGAGCGGTGTTCGCACAGTAATCCAGGTCGCACTCTGGATCCTGATGAAAGATGTTGATGGTCGGCGGACTCACCTTATGGTGAAGCGCTAGCACCGTGAATACAGACTCAAGCCCACCCGCACCACCCAAGAGGTGGCCTGTCATCGATTTGGTGGAATTGACGATCACCTTCTTGGCATGGTCACCCAATGCTGCCTTGATCGCCTCGGTCTCATTTTTGTCGCCAAGCGGTGTGGACGTGCCATGGGCATTCACATAATCCACCTGGTCGACTGAAATATGGGCATCGTTGAGCGCGTTGACCATGCAACGGCGTGGGCCATCCATATTCGGAGCGGTCATGTGATACGCATCACCCGACATGCCGAAGCCTGCTAACTCACAATAAATCTTCGCACCGCGGGCCTTGGCGTGCTCAAGCTCTTCGAGCATCAACACACCTGCACCCTCACCCAACACGAAACCGTCTCGGTCTTTATCCCACGGCCGTGATGCTGAAGCTGGATCATCGTTGCGCGTCGACAATGCACGGGCGGCAGCAAACCCGCCAATGCCCAATGGCGACACTGTGGACTCGGCACCGCCGGCCAGCATGGCGTCGGCATCGCCGTATTGAATGAGGCGCATGGCCAATCCAATGCTGTGGAGACCGGTCGTGCAGGCGGTGACCGCCGCGATGTTCGGACCTTTGAGGTTGTGCAAGATGCTCAGATGGCCCGAAATCATGTTGATGATGGATCCGGGAACAAAGAACGGAGAAATGCGCCGGGCACCTTTCGCGGTGTATTCGGCGTGGGTCTCTTCAATCAGCGGCAGGCCGCCAATGCCGGAGCCGACAAACGCGCCGATACGCTCGGCGTTTGCATCGGTCACCGCGAGACCCGAATCTTTAAGCGCCTGAATGCCCGCTGCGATGCCGTAATGGATAAACGTATCCATGTGGCGAGCCTCTTTGGCGGGGATGTAATCCTCGACTTGAAAGCCCTTAACTTCGCCAGCAAAGTGAACCGGCAGACCGCTGTGGTCGAACTTGGTCACCGTGGCGATGCCGGATGTACCGGCCACCAAGGCCTGCCAAGCGCTGGAGGTGGAATTGCCGACTGGGGAAATGCACCCCAGCCCGGTCACTACAACACGTCGCCGACCTGCGGCGCCCGAACCTGACGAACCGCTCATCGGCGATGGGTTTCCTTACTTCTTGAGGTGGGTCGTGACGTAGTCGATAGCCTGCTGAACCGTGGTGATCTTCTCGGCTTCCTCGTCGGGGATTTCGCAGCCAAAGGCATCTTCCAGCGCCATGACCAGCTCCACCGTGTCCAGGGAGTCTGCGCCCAGGTCGTCTACGAATTTGGACTCTTTCTTGACGTCTTCAACCTTGACACCCAGCTGCTCCGAAACGATGCCAATCACGCGCTTTTCAATATCTTCCATGAACCTCTTCCTTAGGGGTAAAACGGTGGGTTGATTGTATCAGGACATGACCATTCCGCCGTTGACGGAGAGGGTCTCGCCTGTGATGTAGGAGGCCCCTTCTGAGGCCAAAAAGACGACAGATGCCGCAATATCGCTGGGATTTCCCAGACGTTGGGCGGGTATCTGAGACATCAACGATGCGATCTGTTCAGGGGATAGCGCCTTGGTCATATCGGTATCAATAAAGCCCGGCGCCACGCAGTTCACGGTGATGTTTCGGCTGGCCACCTCGCGAGCCAGGGCCCGGGACATCCCCGCAACGCCGGCCTTGGCGGCGGCATAGTTGATCTGGCCAGGGTTGCCCGAGAGGCCGACCACCGATGTGATGTTGATGATCCGGCCCCAGCGGGCCTTCATCATGGGCCGAAGCACGCCGCGCGAGAGCCGAAAGACCGCCGAGAGGTTGGTCTGAATCACGGCCTCCCACTCGTCGTCTTTCATGCGCATGGCCAGGTTATCCCGCGTGATCCCGGCGTTGTTCACCAGGATGCCGATGGCGCCGTATTGGGCGCCGATGTCGTCGATCAACTGGTCACAGGCCGCAGCATCGTTGACCTGAAGCACCCTGCCCTCGCCCTTGCAGCCCGCCTGTTGGAGCGCCGCACTGATGGTTTGGGCGCCCTCGGCAGAGGTGGCCGTACCGATCACCGTGTGGCCGGCGGTACCGAGTGCCATCGCAATGGCCTGGCCAATGCCACGGGTCGCACCGGTCACTAATGCGACACGGGGGGGTTGTGCTGCTGTCATCTAAATCTCTCCTGACTGGGTTATGCCACGGCTGCCAATGCAGCCTCAAGGCTGGCCTGGTCATTGATGGCATACGTGTTGATGGAGGGCGCGATTTTCTTCACAAGGCCGCACAAGACCTTGCCGGGGCCGCATTCCATGACGGTGGTGACACCGTTGCGCTCCAGGGTCTGAATAACTTCGACCCAGCGCACCGGGCTCATGGCCTGCCGCGACAATGCATCGCGAATGCGAGCGGCATCGGATTCGATAGCTACATCTACGTTGTTGACGACCTTTGCCGTCGGCGCATGCAGTGCAACCGACGCGAGCTTTTCGCGCAATGCGTCTGCAGCAGGTTTAAGCAGTGACGAATGAAACGGTGCTGAAACAGGAAGTGGCAAAGCACGCTTGGCACCACGCTCTTTGACCAAGGCACAGGCGCGATCGACCGCCTCTTTGTGGCCCGCAATCACGGTCTGATCGGGCGCATTGAAATTCACGGCCTCGACCACCTGGCCCTGGGCCGCATCCGCGCAGGCCAGGATCACATCGGGGGCCGACATGCCCAACACCGCCGCCATGGTGCCCACGCCCACCGGCACGGCCGACTGCATCTGCTCTGCACGAAATCGAACGAGTCGCACCGCATCGGCCAGGCCAAACACACCGGCCGCCGTCAACGCAGAATATTCGCCAAGACTATGCCCCGCCGCCCAAGCCGGCGCCGGGCCGCCGGCTGCACGCCATGCCGAATAAAACGCGACTGACGAGGCCAGCATCAGCGGCTGCGTATTGACGGTCAACGCCAAGGTCTCGGCCGGACCGTCAGCAATCATTTTTTCCAAATCCAAGCCGATGGCCTGCGAGGCCTCTTGCATCACTGCACTGACCGCAACGCTGCCTGCAAAACCATTGAGCATGCCCACGGTCTGCGAGCCTTGACCAGGAAATACAAATGCCAAACTGTTCATTGCTAACCCTTCGTTCTAAAAGCGCGCAAGCACAGCGCCCCAGGTAAAGCCTCCGCCCACGCCCTGCATCATCACGGTATGACCAGGCTGAATGCGGCCATCACGCACACCGACATCGAGTGCTAACGGCACCGATGCAGCCGATGTGTTCGCATGCTGATCAACAGTCACGATCACACGATCTTCGGAGATGCCCAGACGCTTTGCCGTGGCCTGAAGAATGCGGACATTGGCCTGATGAGGAATCAGCCAATCGATATCCGAGACCGCCATGCCGGCCTCATGCGCCACTTCGCGGGCAACGCTGTCGAGCACCTGCACGGCCAGCTTAAACACTGCTTGGCCATCCATGGTCAAAAAGGGGTGACCACGCGCAACACCGCTCACCACGGTGCCCGCAGTACGAAGGATATTTTCATGTTCGCCACGGGCATGCAGACGATGGCCGAGAATGCCCGGGGTCGCGTCGGCCTTCAGTACCACTGCGCCGGCGCCGTCGCCAAAGAGCACACAGGTGCCGCGATCGTTCCAATCCATGATGCGCGAAAATGTTTCCGCACCGATTACCAAGGCGGACTTCACCTTCCCTGATGCAATGTAGAGATCTGCTGTGGCAAGGCCATACACAAAGCCGCTGCAGACCGCCTGCACGTCAAAGGCCGGACAGTCCGAGGTGATACCCAGTTTCTTTTGCACCAGGCAGGCCGTGGAAGGAAAAATCATGTCAGGCGTTGACGTGGCCACGATGATCAACTCGATCTCGTTTGCGGCCATGCCTGCCATCTCCAGAGCGGCACGTGCCGCCTGTGCCGCGAGATCACTGCTCGCGATGTCGTCGGCTGCAATGTAACGTTGGGCAATACCCGTGCGCTCACGGATCCACGCATCCGACGTTTCCACACCGGCTGCGGCGAGCCGCTCTGCGAGTTGCGCATTGGTGACTGCTTCGCCGGGTAATGCGCGGCCCGTGCCCGCAATTCGAGAAAAAATCTTCATACCTGTTTAGTGATTTTGCACCACAGCCAAGGGAGTCTGCGCCGGCATATGGCCATGCGATGCTTCAAGCGCCTGGGCGATTTTCTCATTTAACCCGTGGGCGGCCGCATCTGCCGCACGCATCAGGGCATGCCCAAACGAATACGCATCGGCTGAACCGTGGCTCTTGATCACAATGCCGCGAAGCCCCAGCAACGATGCGCCGTTGTACCGACGATGATCAACGCGCGCAGAGAAACGCTTTAGCACTGGAGAGGCCACCAGGGCCATAAGCTTGGTGATGCCGTTACGGGTGAACTCTTCCTTGATCAGTGCACGCAACATCTGCGCAAGCCCTTCGGACGTCTTTAAGGAAACGTTACCCACGAAGCCATCGCAGACCACCACATCGGTCGTGCCCTTGAAGATGTCATCGCCTTCGACATTGCCGTAGAAATTCAGGTGACTTGCACGCAGCAATTCACCCGCCAACTTTACGGTGTCATTGCCTTTGATCACCTCTTCGCCGACATTCAAAAGCCCAACGGACGGCCGTTCTTTGCCGTGGATCACCGAGGCCAGGGCCGACCCCATCAGCGCAAATTGCAGCAGGTGCTCTGCCGTGCAGTCCACATTGGCACCGAGATCGAGCATGGTGGTTACACCACCGGTCTTGTTGGGCATGGATGTCGCAATCGCAGGGCGGTCAATGCCCTCGATGGTCTTCAACACGTAGCGGGCGATCGCCATGAGTGCGCCGGTGTTGCCGGCCGAGACGGCGGCATGCGCACGCCCATCTTTCACGGCTTCGATGGCCATGCGCATGGACGAGCGCCGCTTGTTGCGAAGCGCGATGGCCGGCGGGTCATCCATGGCGACAACCTCTTCAGCGGCGAGTATCGAAATCCTTGCCCGCACGTCTTCGGCATGGGCCGAGGCCAACGCCGCATCAAGGGCCTGGCTCAGCGCAGGCTCAAGACCCACCAACAGAACGCGGTGGGAGGATGCGCGCTTTAAAAACGCGATAGCTGCAGGAATCGTGACGGGAAGGCCGTGGTCGCCCCCCATGCAATCGATGGCAACGCAAACTTCCGAAGAGGCCGACATTGCCAGCGACGCGGTCAAACGGTGCTTACACCGAAAAACGGTGCGATGCCTTAGGCGACGGCCTTGGTCTTGACGACTTTCTTGCCGCGGTAATAACCCGAGGGGCTGACGTGATGACGCAGGTGGACTTCGCCCGTGGTCGGCTCAACGGCCGTGGGCGGGTTGGTCAAAAAGTCATGCGAACGGTGCATGCCGCGTTTTGACGGTGATTTCTTATTTTGCTGGACAGCCATAAGGAACTCCGGAAAACCTTGAATTATAAGGTATTTTTCCTCCTCATTGCTTTTTGAGCAGATCCTTGAGGCCCAAAAAGGGGGAAACCGGCGCATCTTGCCCTGCCGTAGCCTCCGCCCCGCCGCCCTGCGACAACCCCGAGCCAACGTCAGGCCGATCCAACGCCGCCGGCGGCGAGCACTGGGCATGCTTGGGCGCCATGGGAAGCGCGAGCAAGAGCTCGTCCTCCACGAGATCCCGAAGGCTCAGGCCATCCTCGGAGGACAAAAAATCCACATCGTCTGACTCGGCGAAGGCAAGCTCATCGTCGTGGGCCTGCTCGGCTGTGGCCTTATCGGCCAGGCCAGACGACGCAAAAAACTCAAAGGCGCGCTTGCTTTGCACCGACAGCTCAACCGGCTCAAGGCAGCGCTCACAGGTGCAGTGCAGCTTGGCTGCAACATTCAGATGCCAACGACGTCGTGGGTGCGCCACCGACACCGACCGAGCATCGGGCGAGAACTGCCATTGCACAGACTCGGTCACACGCACTCCCGCGGATCTCAACCTAGGCAGCTCCTGATCAGCAAAGCAGCCCTGCGCGGGCAATGCACCGGCCGCCAAGGCCCGCTCGAGCAATGGCTCGGACAATGCTGCCGACCCATTGAAGACTCGGATTTCAGAGGATGCGGATTTGCGCTTCATAATGCGCGCACCTTAACCGTGTTTACATTCCGATTCAACACACCACACACCCTGCGATGCGTCTGATTCTTGCTTCTGGCTCACCGTACCGAAAAGAACTGCTGTCGCGGCTCGGCCTACCGTTCGAGACGCTCGTGCCTCATGTGGACGAATCTGCCCACCCTGGTGAAGACTTCGAGCACACCGCACGCCGCCTGTCGATCGAAAAAGCACGGGTCATCGCCCAGCAACACCCCGATGCCATCGTGATCGGCTCTGATCAAGTCGCACATTGCGAGGGCCGTCGACTGGATAAACCGGGCACTGCCGCTGCAGCGATAGCCCAACTGGCATGGCAGCGCGGAAAGACCTCATGGTTTCACACCGCACTCACCGTCGCCAGCAAGGGTGGCGCCCACATCCAAACCGACGTCATCACCACTGAGGTTCGGTATCACGATGAAAAAGTCTTAACCGATGCACACATTGCGGCGTATGTTGCCAACGAAAATCCGGTGGACTGCGCTGGGGCAGCAAAATCAGAAGGCCTTGGGGTCGCACTCATGGCGGCGGTGCGTGGCGATGACCCCTCGGCACTGGTAGGGCTTCCATTGATTGCCCTGTGCACCATGCTGCGCAACTGCGGCGTGGAGCCGTTATCTAGTAAACGTTCCAGCGCAACATGACCTTTGCCATTGCATCACCGGCTGCCGCACCAAACCGCTTGGCAAGACGCTCTGCAAAGTTGGGTTGCAAGGTGTAGTCGATCACCTCTTCGGCCTTGATCACATCACGGGCCACCGAGTCTACGGTGCCCAGTCCATCGGCCAGACCAAGCTCAACACTTTTCGCCCCCGTCCACACCATTCCGGTAAACATCTCGGGCACGGACTTCAACCGATCGCCACGGCCCTCTTTCACCGCGGCAATAAACTGCTGATGCACCTCGGCAAGCATCGACTGGACCGCCGCTTTCTGCTTGGGGTCGACGGGTAAAAATGGATCCAGTAAAGCCTTGTTCTCTCCAGCCGTCAGCACGCGGCGCTCAACACCCAGTTTTTTCATGGCCTCGGTAAATCCGAAGCCATCCATACGCACCCCAATCGAGCCCACGAGGCTTGCCTTATCCACATAAATAGCATCGGCAGCAGCGGCCACATAGTAGCCACCCGAGGCTGCCACATCCTCAACGACTGCGATCACTGGCTTGTCTTTGTGCAACGCTTTAAGTCGACGCATCTCATCAAAGATCATGCCCGCCTGAACGGGACTGCCTCCGGGACTGTTGATACGCACGATGACGCCGGCGGCGTGCGTATTCTTAAATGCGTCGCGCAAAGACTCCGTCATCACGGCTGCGTTCGCACCACCCTCGGCATCAATCACCCCGGACACATCCACCAAGGCCGTGTGGCGTGTCGTGGGATGGGTCATGGACGAGCCTGGCGCACCGGCCAGGGAAAAAATAAACACCAGCAGCACCAGACCAAAGGTCGCCGCACGCCAAAACGTGGCCCAACGCCGCGCCCGACGCTGCTCTTCCACATGGGCCAGCAATACTTTTTCTACGACTTCGTTATCCATTGACGAATCCATTCATGAAGTTGAGGCACCGAGTGCACACAATCGACTGGGTTGGCCGAGAGAAGTTCACGTGTCGGGTGGGCGCCATAGCCGACTGCCAGCGCCTGCGCGCCAGCAGATTTCGCCATGAAAATATCATGAGTGGTATCGCCAATGACCAGCGCGGCGCTTGGTGAAATGCTCAATGTTTCACAGATTTCAAAGACCATTGTGGGGGCTGGCTTTGGATCACTCTCGTCGGCGCACCGCGAGGTTTCAAAATAGTGGCGTGTGCCCGTGGCATCAAAGGCCCGCTCCAATCCCACACGTGACTTGCCCGTCGCCACCGCGAGTGGCAGCCCCGATGTTTTCAGGTCATCAAGCACCTGGGTGAGGCCTTCAAATGGCCGCAGAAATTTATCCTGCGACAGGTAATGATGCCGAAAGCGCTCGGAGAGCGCCTGCTCCTGCTCGGCCGAGAGGTTTGGGGCCACACGCGACAGCGCATCCTTCAGGCCAAGACCAATGACCCAGCTCGCATCCTGCTCGTTGGGCACAGGGACCCCGATATCCTCGCAGGCCGCGAGAATCGCCCGCGTGATGGTTGGCGTGGAGTCCACCACTGTCCCATCCCAGTCAAAAATCACTAACTTACACGTCTGCGACAACATCAGTTCGGTTGCTCCAATTCACACGTCTGCAACGCCTTCACAAATGCGTGTGGGATCGCTGCACGAAGCGCGATGGTCTCATGATCACCGGGATGGGCCAGGCGAAGCTGCCATGCATGCAAGAACATACGGCTGATCCATGGCCACTGTGCATCCCGCTCGTAATCACCGTACTTCGGATCGCCCACAATCGGATGGCCCTGATGGGCCAGGTGCACCCGCAGCTGATGGGTACGGCCCGTCACCGGCTCGCAGACCAACAACGTCAACGCGCCGTAGGGCTCGCACTGCACGCGCTGAAGCACCTTGACCTTGGTGATGGCCACCTGGCCTTGGGGATCCACCCGCACCCAGCGCTCACCCTTGGCGTTGACCCACTTGTGCAAAGGCTGCTCGACCCGATCGCAGGCGGCAGGCCAACTCCCCCATACCAGGGCGAGGTAACGTTTTCGCATCTGGCCCTCGCGCAGCTGCCGATGCAACTCGGTCAGGCTCGATCGACGCTTGGCCAGCACCATCACGCCAGACGTTTCCCGATCCAGACGGTGCACGAGCTCTAGAAACCGATCGTCGCGGACAGCCCTTAGGGCCTCGATCACGCCGAGCTTCACCCCGCTTCCACCGTGGACGGCCAGCCCGGCCGGCTTGTCGATGGCCAAAAGCAGAGCATCGTCCAAGAGAACTCCGATCTGTTTGGCGGCACTCTGGGCCGCCATCGACGGGGCCCCGGTCCGCACCGGCTGCAACTGCCCCTCCTGCGGTGCATTAGCGGCTACCCGGATAGGGGGGATCCGAAGCTGATCTCCCGCCTGAACGCGGTAGTCACTGGCCACCCGGCCCCCATTGACCCGGAGCTCCCCCGTTCGGACCATACGGTAGATCCTTGTCTTGGGCACTCCCTTCAGGCGGGCCAATAAAAAGTTATCGATGCGTTGCCCGGCGTACTCATCTTCGACCCGCCAGTGCTCCACCCCCCTTCCATGGGCAGGGGGCTTGGTATCCGAAGGCGGGGAATTTGAAGACATTGTTATTTAGAAGGGTATACTGACCCCGGGCGAAGATGATTTCCGAGCGTCCGGTGTGTCCCATTTAAAGGAATGGACCCAACACAGGACAGCGCGATGCCTTCACCCCGATGCACATTAGGTGCGCCGAATTGTATTTGACCGAGGAGCGCAATGGCGCGCGGCCCGGCAAACGAGAATAACGATTTAGGACCGGATTTCAGTTGTCGACTCAGACCAACCCATTGGGCGCCGTTTGCGGCCAGTGGCAATTCCTTCCGATAGCGCATTGTTTAGCGACGGCTTCGCCACGGCGAATGTCGGGCCTGCGTGCGCTCCGTTTCCGCTCGTCTCTGCCCCGCCCAACGCTATTGCACGCTCCGTTTGACCGTTAAGTCGGTTGTTTGGCGAGCTGTCCCTGACGGTCCGCCCCAGAAGGAGAAGTTGCGATGAAACGCATGTTGTTTAATGCCACCCATGCTGAAGAGCTGCGGGTGGCGATTGTCGATGGCCAACGGCTGATCGACCTGGATATCGAGACCGCTGGCCGCGAGCAGCGCAAGAGCAATATCTACAAAGGGGTCGTGACCCGGATCGAGCCCAGCCTCGAGGCCTGCTTTGTCAATTACGGCGAAGAGCGCCACGGGTTCCTGCCCTTCAAGGAAATCGCCAGGGAATACTTCAAGCCCGGTGTGGATGTAGGCCGTGCCCGGATCCAGGACGCGATTGCCGAAGGCACCGAGATGCTGGTCCAGGTCGAAAAGGAAGAGCGCGGTAACAAAGGTGCAGCGCTGACAACCTTTGTCTCCTTGGCCGGCCGCTATCTTGTGCTGATGCCCAACAACCCGCGCGGAGGGGGCGTCTCCCGCCGAATCGAGGGCGAAGAGCGTCAAGAGCTCCGCGAGACCATGGACCAGTTGGACGTACCCACCGGCATGAGCCTGATTGCCCGAACCGCCGGCATCGGACGCACCGCCGCCGAGCTCCAATGGGACCTGAACTACCTTCTTCAACTCTGGCGCGCCGTCGATGATGCCCGCAAGCTGCAGCCCGGCGCCTATCTGATTTACCAGGAATCAAGCCTAGTGATTCGGGCCATTCGGGATTATTTCCACCCCGACATCGGTGAGATCCTGATCGACACCGACGACATCTACGAGCAGGCACGGCAATTCATGCTGCACGTGATGCCCGACATGGGCAATCGTGTGAAGCGTTACAACGACGATGTGCCACTCTTCTCCCGTTTTCAGATTGAGCACCAAATCGAGACCGCGTATTCCCGTGTGGTGCCCCTGCCATCGGGCGGCGCCATCGTGATTGACCACACCGAGGCCCTGGTCGCCGTGGACGTGAACTCAGCCCGCGCCACACGCGGCTCCGACATTGAAGACACCGCGTTTCGCACCAACGTCGAGGCCGCGGAAGAAGTCGGCCGTCAGCTACGCCTGCGTGACCTAGGCGGCCTGATCGTGATCGATTTCATTGATATGGAGTCGGCTAAAAATCAGCGTGAAGTCGAGCAACGCCTGCGCGATGCCCTGCACTTTGACCGTGCCCGGGTGCAGATGGGCAAGATCTCGCGATTCGGTTTGATGGAGTTGTCACGCCAGCGCCTGCGCCCTGCACTCAACGAGGGTTCCCACATCACCTGCCCCCGCTGCAACGGCACGGGTGTGATCCGCGATGTGGACTCCAGTGCGCTGCATATTCTGCGCATTCTGCAAGAAGAAGCCATGAAAGAAGGTACGGCGGCTCTGCACGTGCAGGTGCCCGTCGAAGTAGCCACCTTCCTACTCAATGAAAAACGAACCGACATCGCCAAGCTGGAGTTCCGCCTCAAGGTTACGGTGGTATTGATTCCCAACAAGTACCTCGAAACGCCGAACTACTCGATCGAACGTCTCAAGCACGACGATCCTCGTTTGGAAGATGCGCGCGCAAGTTATGCCATGGCCGATGAACCCGCCATGGAGACGCCGTATCAACAGAAAAAAGACGACCAGGCCGCAAGCAAACCACGCCAAGAAGCCGTGGTCAAAGGCATCACGCCCACTCAGCCGGCGCCGGTTTCAGCGCCAGCGCGTGCAGCCGAGAGCACCCCGGCCGAAAAAGGTTTATTTGCCCGCATCATGGGCTGGTTCTCCTCTGGAGACGCCACCCCCGCCGCCCCGACAGCACCGCAACGCAGAGAGCGTGGCGAGCGCAGTGAACGCGGGGAACGCAATGAGCGAGGAGGCCGACAGCGCGATCGTCAAAGCCGTGGCCAGCGCGAGGACCGCGCCCCCCGAGAGGGTGGCCGCGAAAGCCGCGACGGCGCACGCGAAGGCGCTCGCGAGGGCCGTGAACCCCGAAACCGTAACGACCAAGATCGCCGCGAAGACCGCGGCCGCAACAATGCACGTCGCGACGAATCCAAAGCGGAGACCTCTGAGCGTGAACCCCAACGCTCGGATCGCCGTACACGGCAAGACCGGGGTGATCGCGCGGCCGAGCGCGCCGCAAGTGACGCATCGGCTGAAGCTGCATCATCAACGCCGTTGGATGTAAGCGGCTCAGTTGAAGCCGCAGAGTCGGAACGCAAGAGCGGCCGTCGTCGCCGTCGTGGCCGTGGTGGCCGTCGCGAAGAGAACACAGAAGCCCTCAGCGACATGGCCTCTGAATCCCGAGCCGACTCTAATGCCGATATCGTGCCCGCTACCGAGACAATCGCTGCCGCTCCTGTTCAGCAGACCATGTTCGAGCCCCTTGCGGCCCCAGCATCTCCTGTTGCTGAGCCGGCCGTTGCTGAGCCAGTGCCCCAGGTACCCGTCGCTGCACCTGCCGCGGCACCCGTGGCTGCATCCATGGCTGAACCTGTGGCTGCACCTGAGGCGGCAGTAGCCCCCACGCCTGTGGCCGAACCGATACCCGTTGCGATCGCTGCGGCACCCATCTCAGAACACAGCATCAAGCAATCGCTGGATGAAGCAGGCCTGCAGTGGGTTCAGACCGATCCGTCCAAGGCTATGACCGAGGCAGTGGCTGAGCCACCTCCGAAACTCGGCCGTGCCCCCCGGAAAAACACTGAGACAGCCCCACAAGAGCCCTTGGTAATGGTCGAAACCCGACAAAACAATCCGTGATGGATTGATAATCGCGGGCATGTCGTACGGCCAGCGCATTTTCTCCATCGTCCCGGATTCCGAGGCGTCATCGCATGTGAAGGCGGCCAAGGTCGATCACCTTGGCCCCGTTCCCGTTGGGCCTTTGCATGACCGTCTGTCGCGGCCACTGAAAGACCTTCGGATCTCCGTGATCGATCAGTGCAACTTCCGTTGCACGTACTGCATGCCGAAAGAGGTCTTTGATCGGGATTACCAGTTCCTGCCAAAGGAATCCCTACTCTCGTTTGATGAGATCGAGCGTCTGGTGGCGGTATTCGCAACATTGGGCGTCGAGAAGCTTCGCATCACCGGCGGAGAACCGCTTCTTCGTAAAAACATTGAAGATCTGATTGCGCGTGTCACGCGTATCACGACCCTTTCGGGCAAACCGATCGAAATCGCCATGACCACCAATGGTGCGTTGTTGGCTCAGAAAGCAAAGCGCCTTAAAGAGGCGGGCCTGCACCGTATCACCGTAAGCCTGGACGCCTTGGACGACTCGGTCTTTCGTCGGATGAACGACGTCGATTTTCCCGTGGGCGATGTGCTCTCAGGAATTGATGCTGCCGCCGACGCGGGGCTGCGCGTCAAGGTCAACATGGTTGTGCAACGGGGCGTGAACGACAACGAGATTTTGCCCATGGCAGAACTCTTTCGTGAACGCGGCCACACGCTGCGTTTTATCGAATTCATGGATGTTGGTTCATCCAATGCGTGGCAATGGGACCATGTCGTGCCTGCCCGCGAGATCATCGACACCATCGGCCTTCAGCATGCCTTGATTCCTGTGGGCCGCGATACTCCCAACGAGGTATCTGAGCGCTGGCGCTACGCTGACGGCAAGGGTGAAATCGGCGTCATTTCGTCGGTGTCCAAACCGTTTTGCGGCGACTGCAGCCGCGCGCGGATTTCAGCCGAGGGCGTGCTGTACACGTGCCTCTTTGCCCAATCAGGTACCGACCTGCGTGGATTGCTACGTTCTGAACCCCAGCCCGACGCCGACGATATCGCTCGGGCGATCGCCGGAATCTGGGGCCAGCGCGAAGACCGCTACTCAGAGCAGCGCGCGGCGCTGCGCGAGCAGGGTATTAAAAAAGTAGAGATGAGTTACATCGGCGGATAGACTGGGCGTATCTGCCCGGCCCCCGCCGAACCACCGAGCGCGCCGTTTACTTCTTCGCGCTGAGCGGCGAAGGCAGCGATGCGTAATAGGCTGCCAAGTTCGCGATGTCTTCCTTGGTCAATGCAGCCGCCATGCCGGCCATGATTGCATTTTTGCGCGCACCGGATTTGTAATCCGACAGGGCGCGAGCCAGAAAGTCAGGGTACTGGCCAGCAAGCTTTGGGTAGCTCGGATCGATCACCGTGATGCCGTCAGCGCCGTGGCATGACGCACACAGTGCAGTAGCCTTTTCTTTTCCCGCAGCAATGTTGCCCGCCATGGCGGTCGATCCCAACGCAAACACGGCCGAAGCTAATGCGGTACGCAGCATGAACGAATTCTTCATATCGGTTCCTTATTTCTTGTTCGCGTAGTAGACCGCCAGATCAGCGATGTCTTGGTCGGACAGACCCGCCGAAATACCCCGCATGGTGGGGTGATTGCGCTCACCAGTTTTGTAGGCATTGAGCGCGGCAATCAAATATTTCTCGTTTTGCCCCGCAATCTTCGGAACACGATAGACCGTGGGAAACGCTGTTTTGTAATCAGGGATCCCATGGCAGCCAATGCACATGGAGTTTTTCTTCGCCCCGGCTTCGGCACTGCCCACAATCGCTGCAGGTGCTGCAGCCGGCGCTTTTGCGGCGCCTTGAGCAGCCGCAGTGGACGCCATCGCTGCGCACAGCGCAGCGGCACAACCTCCGATCAGACGTGATCGTAATTGAACGTTCAGCATGTCTCCCCCCGTGTTGAACGAGGCGGAGTTTATCACGGGCGAGCGCCCGTGATTGCTTATGCCATCAACCCCCGCAAAAGGAAGGAATTCAGGCGCCGGACAAAGGCTGCCGGATCCTGCGGCTGCCCCCCTTCGGCCAATACGGCCTGATCAAACAGCACCCAGACAAGATCGTCAAAGCTTGCCGAATCAGTGGACAAGGCCTTGACCAACGGGTGCTCGGGGTTGAGTTCCAATATGGGCTTTCGGTCAGGAGCCTTCTGCCCTGCCTGCTTGAGTAGCCGCTCCAGATGGCCGCTCATATCGTGCTCATCCGATACAAGGCAGCATGCCGACTCGGTCAGCCGGCGCGTCATGCGCACCTCCTTGACCCTCTCGCCCAACACCGTCTTGGCCTTCTCAAGCAATGGCTTGAACTGCTCATCGGCCTGCGAGCCCTTGTCGGACTCGTCATCCGCAAGCTTGCCCAGGTCAAGGGCCCCTTTGGCCACCGACTGAAGCGACTTGCCCTCGAATTCGGTAAGAAAGTTGAGCATCCACTCATCGATCCGATCGGCGAGCAGCAGCACTTCAATGCCTTTTTTCTTGAAGACTTCCAGATGGGGGCTCGCCTTGGCGGCCGCCAGCGAGTCCGCCGTCACGACATAAATCTTTTCTTGCCCCTCTTTCATCCGGGACACATAGTCTTTTAACGAAACACTCGGGGTATCCGATTCCGAGGCCGTTGAAACAAAACGCATCAGTCCGGCCAGCCGGTCACGATTGCTAAAGTCTTCGCCAAAGCCTTCTTTCAGGCACTGGCCAAACTCTTTCCAGAACGTGGCGTAATCGTCGGGTTTGGTGGCGGCCACATCCTCGAGCAGCGACAAGATGCGCTTGGTGCAGCCCTCCCGGATGGCCTTGATATCGCGGCTCTCCTGCAAAATCTCGCGCGAAACGTTGAGCGGCAGATCAGCGGAATCAACCACGCCACGTACAAACCGCAAGTACGATGGCAGCAGCTGCTCCGCGTCATCCATGATGAACACACGCTTCACATAGAGCTTGAGTCCATGACGCTGTTGGCGATCCCAGAGATCGAACGGTGCTTTGCTGGGAATGTAGAGCAGCTGGGTGTATTCGGTGCGGCCCTCGACCCGATTGTGCGTCCAGGCCAGGGGATCACCCGAACCAAAACTGAGGCCCTGGAAGAACTGTTTGTAATCGTCTTCTGAAATGTCATTTTTTGAGCGGGTCCACAGTGCAGAGGCTTTGTTCACCGTCTCCCACTCACCGCTTTCCACATACTCTTTTTTCTCGTCATCCCAATCGCGTTTTTTCATTTCAATAGGAATACCGATGTGATCGGAGTAGCGCTTAAGAATCTCCTTGAGGGTCCAGTGCTCCAGCAGGTCATCGTGGCCCTTGGCATCCTCTCCCTCACCCTGAGGCGCGCGGAGGTGCAGGGTCACATCGGTACCACGCCCGACTTTCTCCATCTCTTGCACGCTGAACTCGCCCGTACCCTCCGACTCCCACCGCACCGCCTGTGCGGCAGCCAGGCCGGCACGACGGCTCACCACCGTAACGCGATCCGCGACGATAAATGCCGAATAAAAGCCCACACCGAATTGACCAATCAGGTTGCTGTCTTTTCCGGAATCACCGGTCAGGTTGCTCATGAATTCCTTGGTGCCTGACTTGGCAATGGTTCCCAGATGGGCAATCGCCTCGTCTCGGCTCATGCCAATACCGTTGTCGGAAATGGTGATGGTTCGGGCGTCTTTGTCGATCGCGATACGAATCTTGAATTCGCCATCGCCCTCGTAGAGTTCGGGGTGTTGAAGGGCCTCTACACGCAGCTTGTCGCAGGCATCGGATGCGTTGGATACCAGCTCTCGCAGGAAAATATCGCGGTTGCTGTAAAGCGAATGAATCATCAGGTGGAGCAGCTGCTTCACCTCGGTCTGGAACGACATGGTTTCTTTGGACATGGCTATCACCTCCTATCCCGTCTACATGGGGGTGCGTCGGCCGCTTTTCAAGTCGGCCGACCCCGAGGCGCTGTCGCGCGATCAGCCCTGCCGAAGGCGGCTGGGTTTGAACTTCACCTCGAGCAACTTGCCCCGCCGGGCACGATTGCCCACATAGGGCTTCCAGGCCTTGGGCTCAAGCAGTTCCTCGGTGGGCTTGCCGGCACGCCCCGCGCCCGAGACCACCAACACCGCCTTCGCGGCAAGGCCTGCCGCATCGACAAACCCATCGCCCTTGGGCTCGGGGTCGAGCAACAACACCCCACGGCCTCCGGTGGGCAGGACCTTCACGTCGGCAATATCGACCACCAACAAACGGCCTTTGGCCGAAAGCATGGCCAGATGCGCGGGCTGCGCAGGCAATGCGCGAATAAATGCTGGTGCATCACCCTTCTCAATCGTCATGAACTGTTTGCCCGCACGCTGACGCGTGATCATGGACTCCATGGTCGTGATAAACCCCAGGCCCAAACGCGTACCCACCACCAGGGAAGTCGAGGGAAGGCCTGCAAAAAACTGCGTCAACACCGCACCGGGCTCAAGCTCCACCATGGACGTAAGGGGCGCCCCATCGCCACGTGCACCCGGAAGGCCAGCCACCGCCACCGAATAGCTTCGGCCGGTATTGGACAGCGCGACCAGGGTGTCGGTGGTTCGGCACTCAAACGTTGCATAAAGCGCATCGCCCGTTTTGAACGTGAACTGCAAGGCATCGTGGCCATGGCCCTGCCGCGACCGCACCCAGCCGTTCACCGATACGACCACGGTGACCGGCTCGTCCACGACCGGCACCTCGACGCTGGTCCGCTCAGCCTCCTTGATCAGGGTTCGCCGCTTATCGCCAAAGGTCTTCGCATCCTCTTGAATCTGCTGGGCTACCGCCTTGCGTAGCGCCGTGTCTTTTTCCAGAAGATGCGTCAGGCGCCCTTCTTCCTCACGCAACTCGGCCAGTTCTTTTTCGATCTTGATGGCCTCAAGCCGCGCCAGCTGACGCAGACGAATCTCAAGAATATCTTCCGCCTGCAGTTCCGTTAAACCAAATTTCTTAATCAAAGCGGGCTTCGGCTCATCGCTCTCACGAATCACCTTGATCACTTTGTCGATGTTTAAGAGGGCGATCGAGCGGCCTTCAAGAATATGTATCCGCCGCTGGGCCTGCTCAAGACGATGTTGGGTGCGACGGCGCACGGTGACGACTCGGTAGTCCACCCATTGCGTCAGGATGTCGCGAAGCGACAGCGACCGGGGACGGCCGCCTGCATCGACGGCCACCAGATTAATGGCCACCGAACTCTCCAGCGGCGTGTGTGCAAGCAACACCTTGATGAATTCGTCGCGATCTTGGCGGGAGCTCTTCGGCTCGAACACAATCCGCACATCGGCGTCTTTACCGGACTCATCGCGCACGGTATCGAGCACGCCTAACATCAACGATTTCAATTGCTGCTGCTCGGCCGTGAGTGATTTCTTTCCGGTCTTGACCTTGGGATTGGTGATCTCTTCGATTTCTTCCAAGACCTTCTGCGCCGATACACCGTGCGGTAACTCGTGCACGACGACCTGCCACTGCCCACGGGCCATCTCTTCAATGGTCCAGCGGGCGCGGGTCTTCAATGACCCACGGCCGGTGGTGTAGGCCAACGCAATGTCGTCGGCGCTGGAGATCACCTGCCCACCCCCCGGAAAATCGGGGCCAGGGATCAACGCATAGAGCTCTTGATCGGTAAGCCCCGGCTTGTCCAAGAGCGTAACGGCCGCCTTAGCAACCTCGTGCAGGTTATGGGGCGGAATCTCCGTGGCCATGCCCACCGCAATTCCGGAGGCGCCATTGAGCAACACCACGGGCAGGCGGGCGGGCAGACGCAACGGCTCGGTAAATGAACCGTCGTAATTCGGCCCGAAATCAACCGTGCCCTCATCAATTTCATCCAACAACAACGACGCGAAGGCTGTGAGTCTGGCCTCGGTGTAACGCATTGCGGCAGCACCATCGCCATCACGCGAGCCAAAGTTTCCTTGGCCATCGATCAACGGATAGCGAACCGAGAATCCCTGCGCGAGTCGCACCAGGGCATCGTAGGCGGACTGATCGCCATGGGGGTGGTACTTGCCCAGTACATCACCCACTACCCGTGCCGACTTGACCGGCTTCGCGTTGGCCGCCAAGGCCATGCGGTGCATGGCGTAAAGAATGCGCCGCTGCACCGGCTTCATGCCATCGCAGAGGTCAGGCAGTGCACGGCCCTTCACCACAGAGACTGCGTAATCCAGGTAGGCGCGCTCAGCGAAATCCGCCAGGGTCAGGTGCTCACCATCAAAGGTAAGCCCCATGGCAGGTGCGGCAGAAACGGGCGATTCCTGTGGCGTGACCGTATCCGTGGGTGACTCAAATAAATCGGGCGTGGCATTGCCCGGATTGGATTTGCGTGGCATCAGATGTCGGCCTCCACTTCATGGCCCTTTTCCTCCAACCATGCACGACGCATGGCTGCCTCAGAGCGGCCCATCAACATATGGAATCGTTTACCGGTATCCATCGGATTGACCTGGCCGTACCCGACCATCGAAAGGCGACGCGTATCGGGGTTTAACGTAGTTTCCCAGAGCTGTTCAGCACTCATTTCACCCAGGCCCTTGAACCGGGAGATGCTCCAGGCCGACTCCCGAAGGCCTTCTTGTTTTAACTTGTCGAGCACGTGGGTGAGCTCGCCATCGTCGAGCGCGTAAATCTTGCGCGCCTGACGCTTACCAGCGGCCGAGACATCCACGCGAAACAACGGCGGGCGGGCCACAAACACGTGGCCCCGCTCGACCAGCTGTGGGAAGTGTTTGAAAAACAGCGTGAGCAGCAGCACTTGAATATGGGCACCATCGACATCGGCATCACTCAGAATGCAGACCTTGCCGTAGCGAAGGTTGGACCAATTCACCGGGTCCGAGACACCATGGGGATCGATGCCCAATGCCACGGAGATATCGTGGACCTCGGCATTGGCAAAAAGCCGTTCCTTTTCAGTCTCCCAGGTGTTCAATACTTTTCCACGCAAAGGAAGAATCGCCTGGAACTCTTTGTCCCGGCCCATCTTGGCAGATCCACCGGCAGAGTCACCCTCGACGAGAAATAATTCATTGCGCGTAATGTCGGTGGATTCGCAGTCGGTGAGTTTTCCTGGCAACACTGCAACGCCGGAGCCCTTTTTCTTTTCGACCTTTTGGGCAGAACGAGTACGGCTCTGGGCAGCCCGAATGGCCAGATCGGCAATGCGCCGGGCGGACTCAACATCACGGTTCAACCAAAGTTCCAACGGGGGACGCACCTGATTGGCGACCAGCCGTAGCGCATCGCGGCTGGTAAGTTTTTCTTTCGTCTGACCCTGAAACTGTGGGTCTAAGACTTTTGCAGAGAGCACGAAGCTCACACGAGAAAACACATCCTCCGGCAAGACCTTGACGCCTTTGGGCATCAGGTTGTGCTGCTCGATAAATCCTTTGACTGCCGAAAAGAGCCCCTCACGCAGGCCGGCCTCGTGCGTGCCCCCTGCCGATGTGGGGATCAGATTCACGAACGACTCCCGGGGCGTGGCGCCCTCTGCAGTCCAGGCCACTGCCCACTGGGCACCCTCGCCTGCCGCAAAGGTATCGTCGCCCGAACCCACATAGCCCTCGCCCATCCATGGATCAACCACCATGGTGTCGCCGTCGATCAACTCCAAAAGGTAATCCTTCAATCCACCCTGATAGCGCCACGACTCCTGTTTGCCCGTTTTCTCGACCAACAAATGAGTGGTGACACCCGGCAGCAGAACCGCCCGCGCCTTTAGACCTTTGGCCAGTTCTGCAGCAGGAATGCCTGGATCATCAAAGTACTTGGACTCGGGCCAGACGCGCACCTGGGTGCCGGTCTTGCCCGCGGCTGCCCCGACTTTCCTTAGTGGCTCCACCACGTCGCCGCCTGCAAAGACAATCCGATGCTCGGACCCATCGCGCCAGACACTGACCTCAAGCCGCTTCGACAGCGCATTGGTGACCGAGACGCCAACACCATGGAGACCACCACTGAACGCGTAGGCACCGCCTGCACTCTTATCAAATTTTCCACCGGCGTGCAGACGTGTAAACACAATTTCCACGACCGATACTTTTTCTTCTGGGTGTTGGCCCACTGGAATGCCACGCCCATCGTCAGCAACACTCACACTGCCATCGGCATGCAGCGTCACCAAAATATTTTTTGCGTAACCCGCGAGCGCTTCGTCTGCAGCGTTGTCAATGACCTCTTGCAAAATGTGCAATGCATTTTCGGTACGCGTGTACATGCCCGGCCGTTGCTTGACCGGTTCGAGGCCCTTTAACACACGAATCGATGATTCGTCGTATCCGGTTTTTTTTATTCCTGCCATTGAAAAATTTTTTTCTGCGTGTCAAATCGGTAGTGCCAATTCACTTACGTTGGTCTCACCGATCGAAAAAGTTGTCCACAGTTTCTGTGGAAAAGTTGGTCATAAAAACGTCACAGTTGCGGTCTGCTCGGCACCATCCCGAGCTGATCATTTTTTGATCAGTCAGGCCAGCTTCTTGTCGCTGACAAGAACCCCGTCCGCATCGGCGTAGCACCAGTTCCCTGGGGAAACCCTGACACCGGCAACATCAAGCACAACATCGGTCTGCCCCGACCCCTGGCGATCACTGCGACGGGGGTGGCTGGCCATGGCCCAAATGCCCACAGGACACTCCAAAAGCTCCAGGGTATCCCGCACACAGCCGTTGACCAGTATCCCCGCCCAGCCGTTTTTAACCGCCAGCTGGCCCAGATTCCCGCCCACGAGGGCGCATCGGTCGCTGCCACCACCGTCGATGATCAAGACGCGGCCCTGGCCAGGGCCCTCCAGGGCCTTGCGCACCAGGCTATTGTCTTCAAAGCACTTGATGGTGGTGATCGGGCCTACCATCTCGGCCTCTCCCCCGTAGTTCTGAAACACAGGGGGCAGCACCCGCAGACTGCCGGCCTTGAGGGCCTCTTCGTGGGCATCACAGAGATCGGCAGTGGGTAGCGGCAGGGTTGCGCGTGCGGACGTGGGGGCCGAACCGCCCCCGGAACGATGCTGACTCATGGTGGGCTCCGTTTAGTGCTTTTCTGCGGACATCGACTGGTTTAATAACCGGTCGATGTAGGCAATCGCCACGGCCGACAAAATGAAGGTCACATGGATGATCGTCTGCCACAGCAAGGCCTTGTCCGACATCGAATCCGCCGAAATGAAGGTCTTGAGAAGGTGAATCGATGAAATACCAATGATCGCGGTGGCGAGCTTAACCTTGAGGATGTTGGCGTTGACGTGCGAGAGCCATTCCGGCTGATCGGGATGGCCCTCCAGGTCCAATCGAGATACAAAGGTCTCGTAGCCGCCAATGATCACCATGATCAACAAATTCGAGATCATCACCACATCGATCAGCGAGAGTACGACCAGCATCACGACGATTTCCTTGCTCACCGCCTTCACGCCCAGCACGGCTGCGCTGGCGTTTAACGCATTTGGATCCCAGAGAATCGGCACCAGATGCAAGAGCTCTTGGAGAAAAAGCACCACATAGACGCCCTGGGCCACGATCAAGCCCAGGTACAAGGGTACCTGCAGCCAACGGCTGGCAAAAATCAATGCGGGCATGGGACGCAGGGGACGGGTGACCGCCTGCTGAAGGTCAAATTTATTGTCGGATTCGCTCATGGAGGAGGAGTTTAACGCGACTAAACCGGCCCGACCCCACGCGGGCCGCCCCGGCGGCCTCGCCTTTTGTTTAGTTTCGAATCACTGACCACTGGCCGCCGTACTTTTTCACCTGGGCCTCATCAAAGCCGAAGCCAAGGCCAGGTGACTGGCGCAACATGACATTTCCGTTACGGAACTCCAGCTGGTGATCGATCAAGCGACGGAAATTCAACACCTGATCATCGAGGAAAAACTCTACAAACCGGGCATTGGGCGTGGCCGCTACCAGGGGCGCATGGAGATCATGGAACCAATGCGGACTCACGGTAACGCCGCGCGCATCGGCATGGGCCGCGATCTTTCGCCACTCCGAGATGCCACCGCATACTGCCGCATCGGCTTGAAGAATTTCTGCACCGCCCGCGTCGATCAGCTCGCGGAAGCGCCAGCGCCCCACCTCAATCTCACCGGTCGCAATGGTCACAGGGGTTCGTGAGGCAAGCCGAGCATGCAAATCAATTGCATCGGGCGAAAACGGCTCTTCAATCCAGTAAGGGTCGTACGGCTCAAAACGACGCATGTATTCCAAGGCTGTCGGGAGATCCGACCACGCGTTATTAGCATCCAGCATGAGGTAAACATCGGGCCCGATTGCATCGCGCGCAGCAGCGATCCTGGCCTCCTCTTCGCTCGGCGACAAGCGACCTGTCTTGATCTTTACAGCTTTAAATCCCTTGGCCACATAACCCGCCACCTCTTCCCCGAGCTTCGCGGGCGTTTTACCGTCCAGGTAGTACCCACCACTTGCATAGGCCATCACCGATTCGCGGTGCAGGCTGCCCAAATAATCATGCAGCGGCAACCCCACCGAGCGCGCATTCAAATCCCACAGCGCCGTATCCAAAATGGATATGCCCCGCATCACTGCGCCTGCACGGCCCTGCAAGATGGCCTCCTGGTTCATGGTGATCCACAGCCCCTCGGTCTGTCGACTCTCTTTACCGATCAGCAAGGGGCCTAGCAGCTGCTCCACAGCGGCTTTCACCAGGCCACCGGCTCGGCTGCCGACATAACAAAATCCAATGCCCTCATGGCCATCCGTTGATCGCACCTTCACCAACCCGTAATGGCGCGAACTGACCGTACGCGTCGAAAACGATGTGACGTGGTCCAGCGGTACTTCACAGGCGGCAACAGCTACAGACTCAATCACAGGCATTGATTGCTCCTTCGATCCTTCGGTAATCAGCGGTTAAACGGGACGATTGCTGCGGTATTCCATGCTGTAGGTGAATCGGCTCTCGGGGTGATGCGAGACCGTCACCTCAAAAAGGTTGCCTTGATCGTCAAAGTATCGGCGCACAATCACCAGACACGGCGTGCTCTTGGGCACCTGCAGGGAACGGGCGAGCCGCGCCGAGGCGCCGGCAGCATAGATATCAACCTGCGCACGATCGATGGTCACACCAAAACGGCGTTCGATGCGCTCGTAAATCACCGAGTGGGTGTGATCCGGTTCATCGACCAATTCAGCGAATTTAGGCAAGAGGTAGATATCGCTGTAGGACACAATCAGGTTGGAACCCTGCTCACGTCGCACGGCGCCGATGTGGTACCACGATGTGCCGGGCTCGGACTGAAGCAGAGGGGCCAATTCGGCATCGCACTCCACATATTCCTCGATCTCGTGCACCCGGTAGGTGGTCTCGGGATAGCGCAACAACTCGGCGGGCGAGCTAAAGCTCTGCGTAAACCGGCGCGGCGACTGCCGGGAAATCACCCGTGTCGGTGCACCCTGACGGCGAAGGATTAAGCCGTTTTGTTCCAGCGTCGCGAGGGCGTGGCGCAGCGTATGCCGGCTCACCCCGTACGCGCGGCAAAGGGAGTGCTCTGAAGGCAGTGCCGAACCGACCGCCCACTCTCCGGCGCGAATCCGCTCGGAGAGCGCGTGCGCCACATGTTCGTGAAGGGTCTGTCCCTCTGCGTTGACCTGGGCCCGATCGATGCTTGCCACTTGTTATGTCCCCCCTTATCGAAAACCACCGATGTACGGACAGGCAATTTACCACAACAGGTGCCACTGGGGCCAGGCCGGAGGCGGCTCCTGCGCCGCTCCTAAACCAAGGGGGACCTTTGTCCGTACACTAAACGTCTGATCGTGGAGACACCGTTTATGTACTTCGAATCCATCAAAATTTCCGGCTCCGAGCGCCGCTACGCTGTGTTTAGCGAAAAAGGTCAGTTGATGTTTTACACATCAAGTGTGCTGGCGGCCCGAATGTTCATTGCCGGCAAAAACACCAATATGTGGAGTGGCACCTAAGGCCACGTTCGGCTGCCAAACCGACGGGCACCAGCCGGTGCCCGCGTCTTACATCGAATGAATCTGCGGCATCTGGGACTTCAGATCACGCGAATACACCGCGCACGACGTGCGCACCGTATACCACTCCGAGTTTTGGACCAGCCGGCGGGCCGCCTCACAGGCCTGAAGCGTGTCGTACGGCACCCCGAAATGGTGAATCAGCTGGTTGTTAGCATTCAAATTGATAAACACGACCAGAAGAAACTTCATTACCCACCCTTTCATTAATAACGAGACCCATGCGCCCCAAACGGCATCCCATTGCTGACCCGCAGACCTTGGAGCACCAGGAACGAGAGCGGTTCGATATGGAATACGGCACAAACACCACCACCCCTTTAGCCAAGTCGGCCTTTCCGGCATTGCCCAACCTGGAACACGGCAAACCCTACATGGCCTCCTGGACCAGCGAAATCGAGAAAAGCTTTGAGCTGGTCGACCGTCTGTTTGGAAAACGCTTTGGACTTTACACGTTCATCGATATCGGCTGCGGCAAGGGAAAAGTGCCCATCGTGTGGCGGCTCAAGGCCCGCGCAGCCGGCCTTTGTCCGCGAATCTTGGGAATCGACTACTACCCGCCTTTTGTCGAAATCGCCCGGATCAACCACCAAAAGGTGTTCGGCGACCCTGGTGAATTCTTAGTATGCGATGCGACAGAGATGGACTACAGCGCCTTGGGACCCGGTTTGATCGCCTATCTTTACAACCCGTTTGACGCCGTGGTGCTCGATCGAGTGCTCTGCCGACTGCGTACCCTTCCCTGCATACTGATCTATAACATTCCTACCTACGCCGACCGGGTGCCTGGTCACGGCTTCACGGTGCTTCATGAGCGGCACGGCAGCCATCAGAATCAATCCACGACGATTTATGCCAACCACCCCCTGCCAGCCTGACCGAGGGCGTGCACGAGAGGGGCCTAGACCTTCACGGCCAATGCGGCAAGCACAAACGCCGAAACCGCAATCACGGCCAAGACAACCGCAAGGCCTTTGTTGGTCATCAAGGTCTGACGAACCTCAACGATTCGACGGCGCGAAAACTCGCCCTTCTCTCCGGGATTACGAAACGCACCGATCGCAGCGAAAAACAACAACGCACCCAGAACCACCGGTACGGCTACGCTCTTCGTTGACCCAATGGCCACTACCGTGATGCCACCCACGATAACGGCCAGAAACATGATCTGAATGATGGGGAAGGCCTGTCTTTGCATGATAAAACTCCTTGAGGGATGATTGGTCACAGCATGGGCTGCAGCGAAAATCTAACGCCCTCGCCCCTGTGTCGCAAGGGGGTGAAACCCAACCCACGAAGGAAACCACCACGATGAGCCCCAAATCCTCGCACCTGACCCGAATTTTCTTGGCCGGGGTGCTCGCTGTGTTTCCGCTGGCGGCCACCGTCGCACTGCTCGCATTTGTACTGGGCCTGGTCATGGATCTTCTCGGGCCCCAGAGTGCGTTGGGCCACGTGTTCTCCGCCATCGGTTTGGGCCTGGCCGGCCGTGAGTGGGTGGGCTATGTGCTGGGGTTGGCACTGGTGGTGGCCGCGATCTTCGCGCTAGGCCTTCTTGTTGAAAAAGGCCTGCAGAGTGGCCTCACCGCCCTGATCAATGCCCTGGTGCGAAAAATTCCGATCGTGCGCACGGTGTACGACACCATTCATCGGTTCGTGGATCTCGTTTCCAAAAAAGATGATAACGACATGAAGTCGATGCAGCCGGTTTGGTGCCATTTCGGCGGCCAAGGCGGCGCAGCTGCGCTGGCACTGCTCTCATCGCCCGAGCCGGTGATGGTCAATGGTGTGGCCAGCTTTGCCGTGATCATTCCAACGGCACCCGTGCCCATCGGCGGTGGATTGTTATACGTTCCAAAGGACTGGATCACACCGGCCGAGGTCGGCATGGAGGCCCTGACAAGCCTCTATGTGTCCATGGGCGTGACCAGCCCACAGTACCTGCCCAAGGCCTAATAGACCGCCACGCATCAACACCATGGCTGGCAGGATCAAACGCATGCAAGTCGCACAGCAGCGCGAAGTTGCTCCGCAGTCTGAAGAGTCGCCGCTCATCTGTCCACTGTGCCAACGTGAAATCCCTGAGCATGAAAAAGAAGCGCATCACCTCGTTCCCAAATCCAAGGGCGGACGGCAGACCGAGTTTATTCACCGTATTTGCCATCGTCAGATCCATGCACTGTTCACCGAGACCGAACTCGCACGCACCTACTTCTCGGTGGAAGCACTGCAGTCTCACCCCGAGATGGTGAGCTTCTTAAAATGGCTTGCTAATAAACCGCCTGACTTTTACGAACGTGCCGTAAAAAGCGAGCGAATACGTAAGCGCCTATAATTTTGGCGTATGGCGCACATCATTCTCACCGGACACAGCCGCGGACTTGGTGCTGCGCTTACGCAGAAGCTATTGGCCGATGGGCATCACGTACTCGGCCTTTCCCGCAGGCCAATCGCGGCGAGCCTACCGAACACCGGATCACTGGAAGAAATCCCGATCGACCTTGGCGATGCTCACGCCGTTGGTGCGCTGCTGCAATCCAACCGTCTCGCGCATTTTCTTCAATCGGCCACCCAAGCGATCCTGATCAACAATGCGGGCCTACTCGGCCCGGTAGGGCAGACCGGCCAGCTCGCCCCTGCAGATATCTTCCAATCGGTGACCGCTAATGTGGCCTCGGCCATTGCGTTAACGAATACGTTCGTTACGCATTCAGAGCACTGCACTGACCGGCGGATCGTGCACATCTCCAGTGGCGCTGCCCGCAGCCCCTACTCCGGCTGGAGCATTTACTGCGCGACAAAGGCCGCACTCGACCACCACGCCCGCAGCGTTGCAGCCGAGGGCCATACAGGCTTACGCATCGAGAGTCTTGCCCCTGGCATCATCGATACCGACATGCAAGCCCAGGTTCGGGCGACCACGCTCGCGCAATTCCCGATGCGGCCAAAATTTGAAAAGCTCAAAAATGAAGGGGCGTTAGCGAGCCCATCATCGGTGGCGGAACATCTGCTTGGCCATGTAGTGGGCGACCGTTTTGGCCAAGACCTCTGCACGGATCTGCGCCAACTCTAAGCGCGTCTAGCGCGACTTTCGGCTGCCATGTTTGGCGTGAATCACCCTGGCTTGAGCTTTTGCAGTTTGATCCTTGCGCAACCCCCACAGCAGGTCACGCGCACGCTTGGCCTGCATCAAATGATCGACGATCGGCGCGGGATATCCGGGACCTGCGGCCTCTGGCACCCATTGATGCGTAAAGCGGCCCGTGGGGTCTTGATCCTTGGCCTGCCTCTCCGGGTTATAGATGCGTATCGTGTTAATTCCCGTGGTGCCGCTTTGCATCTGCATCTGAGGCCAATGAATGCCCGGCTCATAATCGGTGTAGAGACGCGCCAGATGTTCGCCTGTTTTACGCCAATGCAGCCACAAATGCTGACTGGCAAACGATGTCAACATCGCCCGCATACGGAAGTTAATCCAGCCTGTGTGCTTTAAAAACCGCATACATGCATCAACGAAAGGAAGGCCCGTCTGGCCGTTAGCCCAAGCTTCAAACCGATGCTCTTCGTCTTCCGTGTAGTCTCCCTCGTTGCGAAGCCCCCGGGTAGCAGGATGCAGGCACTCAAATTCAATTGCGGGCTCGGATTCCAATTTTTGAATAAAGTGACACCGCCAATGCAGGCGGCTCTCGAAACTCCTTAAGCTTGCGCACATGGCGCTTCGATGGGGATGATCGGTTTGAGATGCCCAGTCGTGACGGGCATGCCACACCGCATGCACCACTTCACGGATCGACAGGCTGCCCCACGTCAAATGGGGAGACAGCCGAGAGCATGCAGACTCCGCAGTGCCAGGGCTACTCATGTGGGTTCGATAATGCAATCCCCTGCCCTCAATAAAACTTTTTAACAGTACCAATCCTTGCCGGCGGCCACCCGCCTGACGTCCGGGGCAATCATCGGTTTGCGCAAAACCCTGCCATGGACCGCGATCATCATGACGAAATGCGTCCGGTAAACCCGCCAATGCCTGATCCAATGTTGATGGCAGCGGCAAGACCTGTGGGGGCATCAGCGGTGATACCTCCATGCGTAAATCCCAGAACTGCGACCAGTCGTCTCGGTCCTTCAGACGGCGCACGACCCCGTTCTGGGGAAGTTCTTGCCAAGGAACGCCTTGGGATTTGCACCATTGCGCCACCTCGCGATCTCGCGCAAAACTAGCGTCATTTCCAGTTTCTTCATGGCTCCAAAGCCCAAATGGCCCGAGCGTCCTGTGCAGTTGTGCCAAGAGATCGGTGATCTCACCACGCGCTAAGAGGAGCTTCATGCCCATCTTTTCTGAAGCGTGTTGCAGCTCACGCAGACACTCGCTGTAGAAGGCCGCATGACGGCCACTGCTGTCGGGCTGGCCCCAGAGCGTCGGTTCGAACACCACAAGACCGATCACGGGCCCACGCTGAGCTGCGGCCACCAAGGCAGGATGGTCGCGCAGGCGAAGGTCACGTTTAAACCATACGATCTGAGGGCTGGACATAGGGATAAATGGTATTGAACTTCGCATCCGCTCAGCCCTACACTGGCTGTGCTCTCTCAGTCTTAACACCACTTGTGAATAATCACTGGAGGCCTCCGGCCCCGAAACCACCCTCCAGCCTCGGCGTGGGTCTCAAGCTGCTCACGGGCCGTGCGCCGGACCTGCTTCAGCTGCTTCCGCGCGCCTGCTACCGAAAAGATATCGTAAGCGTACCCATCGGCAAGCGCAGGGTCTTCATTGTGAACGACCCCAATACCGTACGGCGCATTCTGATCGATGATCGGGCCGCCTACCCCAAAAGCGATCTCATGGTCTCGACATTGGAGCCGCTGGTCGGCAATGGCGTACTGATCTCCAGTGGAGCGCAATGGGAGCATGATCGAAAGATGCTCGAGCCGGCCTTCATGCAAATGAGGCTGGAAAAATTATTTCCCAAAATGATGGAGGCCGTTGCCGATTGGATGGCCCGCCTCGAGACGCTTCCGGTGGGCGCCGCGATCGAGTTAGAGGAGGAACTCAGCCGGGTAACGGCCGATGTGATGCTGAGGGTGCTGTTCTCTTGTCCGATATCGGGCGACGACGCTACCCGTATCTTTCATCGGTTTACAAGTTTCCAACGCAACTGTCCCCAGTTCAATCCGCAGGTGATTCTGGCCAGCGCCCCGGGGCAGCAGAAGCCGTTGCCACCGGCCTTGCTCGACGATGCCCGGATCATCCGAAGCATCCTTGAAAAACTGCTCGATCAGCGGTTTGCCGATCTCGCGGCGGGGAAGCCATTTGTCGACTTTGCACAGGCCGTGATTGACGCCCAAGACGCAGAAGGCAAGCCCTTTACACGCCAGCAAATGATCGACCAGCTGGCGGTGTTTTTCTTAGCCGGCCACGAGACCACCGCCAGCGGCCTAGCCTGGTCGTTTTTCATCCTGGCACAGCAACCCACGTGGGTATCGGCACTGCGCGATGAGGCCGATGAGCAGCTTGGGGATCGACCGTTTCAGTTCGCTGACCATCGAACACTGGTTACGGCACGCGCCATTTTTCGAGAGAGTCTTCGGCTCTACCCGCCGGTCGCATTCCTTACCCGACAGGCGCTGCACGATGATCGATTCGGACGACTATCGGTGCCAGAGGGCAGTTTTATTGTGATCTCTCCCTGGGTGATCCATCGGCATCAGGCCTATTGGCGCGACCCCGACCGCTTTGATCCCAGCCGCTTTCACGACAACCAGAATCCGCCACGGCCCGGAACCTACCTGCCGTTTGGATTGGGCCCACGGGTATGCACCGGAGCCATGATGGCCCAACTTGAGGCCTCGCTCATTTTGGTCGAAGCATGGCGCCGCTTTTCGTTTGAGGCCCTGGCGCCCGATGATGTCTTTCCAATCACACGCATCTCGGTGCGTATGCGGCAACGGCTGATGTGTCGGGTCCACCGTAGCGCCACAACAGAGGACGTTTTTTAAGCTACGCGACACCCAACGACGATCAGAGACTCTCCTGCAGTAAGGCTCTGTAGTCGTCTGCCGATGCGAGTCGGGGGTTTAGTTTGTGGCAATGATCGGCCAACGCCCCCTCGATGATCTCGTCGAACAGCGCAGAGGTAACGCCCATAGCCGTCAATCCAGAGGGCAGCCCCAGACGCGCGTTCATCTCTACAACCGCGGCAGCGATCGCATTCGCCGCGCGCAGACCATCGTCAATGACTCCAAGCCCCATGCTGTACGCTAGGCGTTGCATGCGTCGATCCGCCACCACGGAGTCTGCCGAGGCGTTGAACCGAAGAACCGCCGGCAGAAACATCGCATTCAAGGTGCCATGATGAAGCTTGGGGTTGACCCCACCGAGACTATGACTTAACGAGTGCACACATCCGAGTCCTTTTTGAAATGCCATAGCGCCCTGCATCGAGGCACTCATCATCTGCAGTCGGGCCTCGCGATCATGCCCGTCGCGCGTCGCACGTTCGATGTGCGCCCAGCCCCGGTGAAGCCCATCCAAGGCAATGCCGTCCGCCGGCGGATTAAATGGCGGAGCCATGAAGGTCTCTAGGCAGTGGGCGATGGCATCCATACCAGTCGCAGCGGTAAGCAAGGGTGGCAACCCGAGTGTGAGCTCAGGATCAAGAAGTGCCGCCTTTGGCACAAGATTCCATGAATGGAATCCGAGCTTGCGCCCATCCTCCACAATGACAATCGCACCACGTGCAACCTCGCTGCCGGTACCGGCCGTTGTTGGCACTGCAATCAGTGGGGCAACCCGATCCGTAATGCGCGGAGATCCACCTTCGATGGTCGCATAGGCTGTGAGCGGTCCAGGGTGCGTTGCCATGATGGCGACGCCTTTTGCGCAATCGATCGACGAACCACCGCCGACCGCCACCAGGCCGTCGCAGCCATGTTCTCGGTAAAGCGCTGCCGCTGCGCAGACTGCCGCCTCGGTTGGATTTGACGGTGTGCTGTCATACACCGTAACGGGAAAAGCAGCTAGTGCATCCAAAGCGACTTGCAACACTCCCGCCTGACGTACGCCCTGATCACTGACAACCAGCGGCCGTGCGATACCGATACGGCGGCACTCATCGGCAAGCGCACGGACCGCACCATATTCAATTTTTATTTGTGTGAGGTAATTGATCAAGGACATAGGCCTACTCCAGCACCGCATGCTCTCTTCATGGGTGTATCATCCATTGAATGGCTTGAGCAAAATTTTTGCAGAGGCCGACCGGCCGTGATGTAAATCTTGAAACGCTGCAGCACCTTGATCGAGCGGCCGGCGATCGACCCAGTCACAGGCACCAAAGACGCCTTGATGCAAATAAGCTACGGTCGTTCGTAAGTCTTCGGTCGTGTAAGTGTACGTTCCGAGTAGCGTGATCTCCGCCAGCGTTAATTTCCGCATGTCAATTTCACTGGCCCAGTCTTGCAGACCTACATGCATGATGACACCGCCCGGGCGAACCGATTGAAACGCAGACACGCGCGTGGCCGCTGCACCCACACAATCCACCACCAAATCGTAATGATCCACGGGTATCTGCTCAGACCGCGGATTCAGCAGACCGCAACCCACCTCTCGTGCGACGGCGGCGCGTCGCTGGTCATGAATTTCTGCGACATCCATTTGAGCGACGCCATGGTGCTTTAATAATAAGGCCGTAAACATCCCGATTGCGCCCCCACCGATCACCAACACGCGGCTGTCAGCTGGCGTGCTGCGCCAGGCTTTAAACGATAGATCGATGGCATGGACCGCTGTTGCAGCGGGCTCAGTAAGGGCCGCCAAATCAGAGCTCATGTCATCCGGGATGGCGATAAGCGACGATGCGGGAATACTCATGTATTCGGCAAAGGCCCCTGGCCGTGTCATACCCACCATGGTCCGGTTCGCACAAAGGTTGTTACGGCCCGCACGGCAATAGTCGCAATGGCCACATGTGATCAACGGATTACCTGTGACCCGGGCGCCGCGTGCAAAAAGCGGTGAACCCGACTCCATAACGGTGCCCGCGAACTCGTGCCCAAGCACCAGCCCAGGCTTCCGGCGAGGATCATGACCATGATAGGCATGCATATCGCTACCACATATGCCCACGGCATCAATTTTTAAGATGACCTCATCCGGCTCTAAAGACGGTGACGCGTACTCTTGTATTTTTACCTCATTGGGCTGGGTGTAAACGAGTGCTTTCATCAGTCATTCTTCCGATGTTATTTCGCGGTGTAACCACCATCGACCATGATGGTCTGACCGGTGATGTAGGCCGACGCGTCACTAGCAAGGAATACGGTAGCGCCCCACAAATCCCGCATGTCACCGTTACGGCCAATCGCCGTTTGCGCAGCATGGTGCTGCGCGAGTGTTGGGTCATTAAAAACAGGCGCGGTGAGCTGCGTCGGAAAAAAACCGGGGCCGATGGCATTGCAGGTGATTCCATGGGCGGACCACCTCTGTGCAATAGCCCGGGTGAGTTGCAAAATTCCACCTTTTGCTGCACCGTAAGGCGCGCTATTCGCAAACGCCCGATAGCTCTGCAAGGATGCGATATTGATCACGCGCCCCCAGCCGCGTGTTTGCATGTCGGGCGCAAGCGCCTGGACCATGAACATCGGTGCTGCGAGGTGAATATTTAACTGCTGCCGCCAGGTCTCAACAGACACATTTTCAAACGGCTCTCGAAGATTCACACCGGCAGCATTGATCAAAATGTCGGATCGTCCAAAGCATTTCAACGCTGACGCTGCGATACTCTCTATACCTTTTGGATCCGATAGATCCCCCGCAACAACCCGGACATCAATACCCTCACGCTGAAGCAACCCCGCTGCCTGGTCAAGCGCATCACGACGCCGCGACACCAACACCACCTTCGCGCCGGCCATGCCGAGCGCTTGGGCCATGGCAAGACCCACGCCACTGCTCCCACCGGTCACGATAGCGATCTTGCCGTCCAGATCGAAAAGCTGGGCGAGCCTCATACCTCGACCGGCGCCCCCTTATCGAATGACTGCTCGGGAAAGTATTTCTTTAGCCGATCATCCGCCGTTCGTGCATGTGCCTCCATGCCCTCAAGGCGACTGATTCGGGCTGTGACCTCGCCGATGTCGCGACTTGCATCACGCGTCATGCGTTGCCAAGTCAGCGTTTTCATGAATTTATGTACGGAGAGACCACCAGAATATTTCGCAGCGCCTTTGGTGGGCAGCACGTGGTTTGGTCCGCTGGCCTTATCACCGTACGCAACTGTGGTCTCCTCGCCTAAGAAAAGAGAACCGTATGCCGTGAGATTCGCCAACCACCAATCCAAATCCCGCGCGTGGACTTCTAAATGCTCGCTCGCATACTTATCAGAGACGGCCGCAAGCTCCTCACGACTGTCACACACAATCACTTCGCCGTAATCTCGCCAGGCGCAGCCCGCAGCATCTCTCGCTGTTGGCGGGAGCGCATCAATCAGCAACGGCACTTGGCGCATCACCTCTTCGGCCAGAGCCTTTGAGCTGGTAAACAGCCACGCGGGTGACTCATGGCCATGCTCTGCTTGCCCAACGAGATCACTGGCAACAATGTAAGGATCGGCGGAATCATCCGCGATCACGGCTACCTCAGACGGCCCAGCAAATACGTCGATACCCACCTCGCCAAAAAGCATACGTTTTGCTTCGGCCACAAACTTGTTACCAGGGCCGACCACAACATCGGCAGGTTTGCCCGTGAAAAGCCCATACGCTAGGGATGCTATGGCCTGAACACCACCCAGTGTCATGATGACATCGGCACCCGCCGCTTTGAAGGCATAAAGCACATACGGGTGCATACCGCCACCACGAAACGGGCTTGAGCATGCAATGATGGTTTTGACACCGGCTGCTTTGGCGGTCGCAACAGTCATGTAAGCCGATGCAATATGGGCATAACGGCCTGCGGGCGCGTAGCACCCCACCACATTCACCGGCACGACCCGCTGGCCTGCAGTCACGCCGGGATGCAATTGGACCGAAAATTCTTGAGTACTCTTGCGCTGGGCGACCGCAAAATCATAGACCTGCCGCGCCGCAAAGTCGATGTCACGTTTCACAGCATCGGGAACCTGCGCACACATGGCATCGATCTCATGCGACGTCAAAACAATCTCGCCGTTCCACTTATCAAGCTCACGGGCGTAACGCCTAACGGCATCCTCGCCACCCGTGCGGATCGTCTCCAGCATTTCCGAGGCTACACGCTGGGCGGTTGCCGTCTCGGTTGCAGGGGTCTTCGCTGCTTTTTTTAAATACGAAACTGCCATGACTCACTACATCCTTTCTTTTCAATACGGCAGGGAGGATTTCAACATCCACCCCGCCTCCACCTGCATTAATTTGCTTTATTAGCAAACTCACGAAGCGCTTTATCCGCATTCACCATCTTCATAAACTCATCGGTGATGTATGCCGTTGCATCTGGGACATCGGTAACTGCGCCGGTGGTCTTCATAAAACCTGCCATGGATGTGAACCATGTATCCATCTGAGATGCACCTTTAGAGCGGTCCATGATCCGAAGTTGACCGGCCAAATCAAACGTGGGACGTGTAGAAAACTCCTTCCGCATGGAGGCCTCAGAAATATTCACACCGCCCTGCGTATAAAACTTTTGCATCATCGCAATCGCCTCTTTTTGATTAGCGTTCATCCATTTCCAGGCTCGCAGGTAAATAGCCAGGAACTTAGCCACGTTCTGAGGATTTTCCTTGGCATAGTCGCCGCGAACGATCAATGCGCCCGGAACAATTGCTCCGGCCTCTTTGCCGCTGCACAAGACCTTGCCGTTTGATTTCTCTTCGACGGTGTAGATGTTTGGCGCCCAGAGACCGCCGTAATCGGCATTGTTCGAGGCCATCGCCGAGATGATTTCCGCCTGACCCATATTACGGATCGTCACATCACCCTTTGCCAGGCCGTACTTCCGCAGACAGGACTGCACGGCATAATCACCGGTGGAGTTCGCGGTGAGCACGATGGTCTGGCCCTTCAATGACTGCGGGCTGGCGGCGAATGCAGCCGCACCCTTGGGCGTGGCAACCAGCGCATTACCGGCTGACTCATCATTCGACATGGCGATGGTTTTAATTCCAAATCGCACATGACCGAGCACGGCCGGTACGCCTCCCGTACCGCCGACATCCCACGACTTCGATGCCGAGGCTGCGATCTGAGGCACCCCTGCAGGAAAGGTGCTAAACGTCGGCTTTAAACCTAGCTCCGCCCACCAGTTCTTCTCGGTCGCCACATAGAACGGTAAGGCCCAATACAACGCGGGTTGGTAGCTCACTTTGATCTCGGTCAGGTTTCCCTGTGCATGGACAGGGGCAGTCAACATCACCCCGGTGGCAGCGAGTGCACTCACAACAGCTAAACGGTATTTCATTTTTGTCTCCTCCAAGTAACTACTGATCATCACCAAGGTGCTGCTCACGCAGCAAACGCCAGATGTGACTGCGGATCCGCACAAATGAGCTTAGATCCATCACATCCTCAATGCGAGCGTGGTCATCCCAGCGCTCTGCAATTCGTGTCGACTGAATATCGATAATTTCCCTTACCAAGCCGGGGCGGCGGGACATGACAACCACGCGATCGGCAAGGTAAACAGCCTCCTCCACAGCGTGAGTGATAAAGAGCACTGTCTTGGGATTCTTACGTGCCAGCCGAACCAGTTCCTCCTGCATCACAACGCGCGTCTGCGCATCCAGCGCACCAAACGGCTCGTCCATCAGTAGAACCCCCGGATCCAACACATACGCACGGGCGATGGCTACCCGCTGCTGCATACCGCCCGATAGCTGATGCGGGTAGGCGTCCTCGTAGCCGCCCAATCCCATCATCTCCAAAAAGCGGGCGCTTCGTGACTGAATCTCCGATCCAGGCAGGCCCATCGCACGCAATCCAAACTCCACGTTTTCACGCACCGTTTTCCATGGGAACAACGCAAATTGCTGAAACACCACAGCCCGATCCGGTCCGGGCTCGGTCACTTGCTCCCCGCCCACCAGCACACGCCCACTTGTCGGCGTTTCAAGCCCTGCGACCATACGCATACAGGTTGTTTTACCGCAGCCAGACGGGCCAACAATGGCAACAAACTCTCGGTCCTTCACCGTGAGATTGATCCCACCCACGGCCAAAAACTCTTTCCCCCCTTGAACAAACTTACGCTCAACGGCCTCGAAGACAATATCTGCCATCAGTAGCTTTCCTTGTAACGATTCATACGCTTTTCAAGACGGCGCAAAATAATGTCAATCAAGAGGCCGATCAACCCAATCGCGATCATTCCTGACATAACGGTTGCTGTTTGAATGCTGGCCTGCCCTTTCACCATCATGTAGCCCACACCACTTGAGGCCACAATCAGCTCCGCCCCGACCAGAGACTGCCAACCCAGGCCGGCAGAGATGCGCAGCCCCGCTACGATGGACGGCACCGACGCCGGTAGCAGAACCTGCGTCATGAGCCGTATCGGCCCTGCGCCAAGCATTTTGGCCGCCTCGATGTATTTGCGATCCACGTAGACGGCCCCACGGTAAGTGTTGATGAGTACCGGTGGGAACGCCCCCATGAAGATGACCAGCAGCGGACCTCCCATTCCCGTACCAAACCAGAGCGCTGCGAAGGGCACCCAGGCTATCGGCGCAACAAAGCGAATACTCTCGAAAACGGGTGACACAATCCTCTGGACCTTCGAGGACAGTGCCATCAGAAGTCCGAGCGGGATGCCCACGGCCACCGCCAGAAGAAATCCGTACAAAAATCGTTTGAAACTCGAAGCCAGGTGTGCACCGAGCGTGTGGCCAACAAACGGCTCATTAAACAATCGTACAAACTCCTGCGCAACGTCATGCGGCGCAGGAAGAAACTTTCTCGGGCTGATACCAAGCCAGACGGCGGCATACCAGACGCCAAGAAAAAGCGTGATGCCGCCAAGCGTTAATGCCAAGAACTCTGAACTCGAGCGTTCCCGCAGAGCAAGGCTCACGATACTCTCCAAGGCATAGATACCCGCTCGATAAAAGCAAGCCCCTGGGTCATAACCCAACCGCAGACCGCAACACTGATCATTCCGATCAGAATCATCGGTGGATTGATATCTTGTGCAGCCTGATTCAAGATCGAGCCGAGTCCAAGCATCGCTCCCACCAGCTCTGCCGCGACGAGCGTGGTCCAGGATGCCTGCAGGGATAACCTCATGCCCGTAAACATCATGGGCAGGGCTGCAGGGATCAGTACCTCCAGGTAATAGGCCTTCCTTGAGATACCCAGCATTTGAGCGGCTTCACGCTGCGGAACCTCAAGCGATCGGATGCCGGCGAACGTATTGATGACAGCCGGTACAAAGGCCGCAACAAAAATCACCATTACTTTGGCACTGTTTTCCAAACCGAGCCATACGATCGCCAATGGAATCCAGGCCAATGGAGGTATAGGCCGCAGGGTTGAAAAGATGGGGTTCACCAAAATTTCGATACGCCGATTCGCGCCCATGGCAATACCAAGCAAGATGCCGAGTGTGGCCGACACGGAAAAGCTCAGCGTGACCAGCATCACGCTCTGGAACACATGCTCATGCAAACGCCCGTTGCTGTATCCCTGGAATGCGATTTGCTCAAAAGCCTTGAATGTCTCGATCGGATTGGGGAAGCGAATGGAAGGAACCCAGCCGAGCCACTGGGTCGCAGCAGCCCAAACCAGCAGGACGCCGAGCAGAAAAACAGCCGCATAACCGACGCGATAAACGATTCTCACGCCTCCCCTTTCCTTACACTTAAAATGTAAGCGCTTTCATTTTTGGTGAATTTACATCAGAATTCCCGCAAGAAAAAGACTTTTCGACCACCCGAGAGCCCGTGAAAACCCGCGCTACACTCATGTTGCGCCACCGCATAGTTCATGAAACGAAGCCGAACCGTCACGATCGATGAAGTCGCCCGATACGCTGGGGTATCGTCGGCGACCATATCGCGCGCGCTCAATAACCCGAGCGCGGTCAAGCCGGCCACCCAAGCGAAAATTTCGGCCGCGATCAGCAAGCTCGGCTATATGCCCAACGCCTCCGCACGCGCCCTCATGCTCGGACGATCTGGAACGGTGGGCGCAGTCGTGCCTACCCTCGATAACGCAATCTTTGCAAAAGGCCTTGAGCAGCTTCAGTCATCGATGGCCAAAGCTGGTTATCAGTTGATCGTAGCCAGCTGTAACTACGACCCAATCGTTGAAGAGCAGCAGATAAGGAACCTTTTATTACGCGGAGTCGAGGCTATTGCGCTCTTCGGTGCATCCCAGACTACAAATGCCATTCTGCTACTCCAAAACAGAAACACACCGTGCATTCACTTGGGAACGCTGAGCCCGCCGCCGAAAGGTTACGCCTGCGGATTTGACAATAAAACGGCCATCCAGCGTGGCGTGACGCACTTGCTGGAACTTGGTCATCGGCGTTTTGGAATGTTGGCGGGTATTACCAAGAACAACGACCGGGCCACGCAGCGCGTAGAGGGCGTAAAAGAGCTACTGCTGAAGAACGGCATCGATCTAAAAAACGAGCAAATTGAAGAAGTAGCCTACGATGTGGCAGATTCTCGGCGTGGCTTTGCACGGCTGATTCACCAACACCCCGAGATAACTGCCCTTGTGTGCGGACAGGATGTGATCGCCTACGGCGCAATTTTAGAGGCTCAGTCTATGGGGCTTACCATCCCGAACAACCTATCGGTCGTAGGATTTGATGACCTTGAATTGTCCCAACACATTCGGCCGGCGCTCACGACCATTCGATACGACGCAAACGACATGTGGAGCAAAGCCGCTGAGAATCTTTTAGCCCGCATCAGCGGCAAACGCGATATTCCACGACTTACCCCATCAGAGACTACGCTAGTAATACGCGAATCCACCGCCCGACCCTCGTGACGCGGCCGAACAAACGTCTGTATTTATAGCGACCACCGACCGACTAGACGAGACCGTCCTCAACGAATCGTCTTGCGCGCGATTTCAACTCCGACTTGTCAATCTTATTGGTTGATGCGAGCGGAAGATTCTCAACAAACCAGATACATCGGGGATGTTGGTAGGCGGGAGCATTTCGCAGACAATGCTGCTTTAACGCCTCTTCAGAAATCTGAGCGTTCGGTTTTCGTACAACGAATGCCACGGGTTTTTGACCTTTGATGTCATCATCAATCGGTACCACGGCGGCCTGATCGACGGCGGGATGGCTCTCTAGCAGGCGCTCCACTTCAGTCGGATAAATGTTCTCACCTCCCGACACGAACATGTCATCGGAACGTCCAATGAAAAAGTAAAAACCATCTTGATCAACCCGGAACATATCTCCAGTAATGTAGAAACCATCTTCTGTAAATGGAGAGGCCAATGGCGGCACCCGCGAGTCCGCCTTGTGATAGCCCAACATTAACCCTGGGGATTTGATTTCGAGTACGTCATTGACAAGGCGCAGCGTCACATCGCGGTGCGGATACCCCACTGAAAGCACCGGCTGAGGAATGCCTTTAGGGTGGGGGCCAAAGACCACGGGGCCACCTTCGGTAGTGCCATACGCGTTTGTGATTTTTACATTTGGCAACACTGACGCTATGGACTCAGCGAGGCTACCCGATACCGGCGCCGACCCCATTCGCAGAAATTCAACAGACGAAAAATCAGTCTGTTCTACGAGATCTTTTTCTTGAAGCATCATGGCGACCATGGGGGGTACGGCAGTCAGCCAAGTGCAACGGTACGTCTGTATCGCATTGAGGTAACTACGCGCATTGAATTGCGGGAGCATCACAATGGTCGCGTGCGCAATCGTTGAAAGCATGGATAACGAGAGCGCATTCATATGATAAAGCGGTGCAGCTATGAGGAAGCGGTGATGGGAGAGGTCGTTTCCACCCAGCCGTGTCTTGGAGACCCAGATGTGACTCTCATGAGAAAGCACCACACCCTTTGGTTTTCCAGTAGAGCCCGACGTATACAAAAACATCGCCGGCTGTTGTTCGGTAGGCCGAACAACATCAAAGTCCCCGTGGTCGAGAAACGCCTCGAACCCACCGGAACCATCCGCATTGAAAACAACCTTTCGTACACCCGCAGGCACGTCTTTCTCACGGGCTGCATCACAAAAGACCAAGTCGATATCAGCATCCTGAATCACAAACTCTATTAGAGCTGCCGGAAACTTAAAGTTAATCGGGACCGATACCAACCCTGCACGCATGATCCCGTAATGACAAAACAAGAACTCTGCGCGGTTGGCAGACAAGATTCCGATACGCTGACCGGCATGAAAACCCGACCGTACCAGCCCGCGGGCTACGGCATTGCAGTTCCGCTGAATATCCGCGTAGCTGTATTCCCGAGGAGTCACCTCTCCGCCCAGGTCGATAAGCCCCATCTTCCCCTGGTCACGACCAGGGGAGATCAGATCACCGAGATTAAATGGTACCGACATGGTGCAACTGGATCTGCTCATGCAGCCTTTGGCGGGGCCGGCGGTGTGGTGAGGTAGACACCGCGACCACTTGCGCACAAAGCATTATTGGAATCATAAACATGCGCCTCAGCAACACTGAGCTGCGATCCAAATTTAATGACCCGCCCCTTCGCAATGAGATTACCCGGCATAGCAGCGCGGTGATAGTCGACGCGAAGATCTACTGTCGGCACCCCGCGGCCTGTCTTCGAAAATAACGCCCAATCTGCTGTTAAATCAACCAGCGTGGCAAGGATACCGCCGTGGGTATACTTCTTATCAGGATTGACGACCCACTCCTCTCTCCAAGTGGCCTGAATTTCAATCTCACCCTCGCCGACGGACAGTACCTTTAGGCCTAACCATTGGTGAAACGGTCCCCGCGTCAAAAGGCCTTCAACGCTCTGCGGTGTTACCTGTATTTCCGACATAAACCCAACCTTTCTTTAAGGAGTAATGACCACTTTGCCGAGAACTTCGCGATCCTGAATGAGCCGAAGTCCCTCACGCGCCTCTTCCAGCGGTAACACTTTGTCAATAACCGGCTTGATGTCGCCATCAGAGATCATCTGCATGAGCGAGGTGAGATCCTCGATGTAAAAGCTATTTGAACCGATGACCTGAAGCTCAAAACTCCAGATGTAGCGAAGGTCTTCTTTCGGGTCATGTCCTGCGGTCGCACCGCAGACCAGCAACTTGCCGCCCCGCTTAATGCACTTTAACGACGGAACCCACGTATCCCCACCGGTAAAGTTAATCACGACATCAACACCGCCCTCATAGTTGCGTCGTTGGGGTTTACCGTACTTCTCGACGGCCCATTTTGAGAAGTCAACCTCTTTGTAATTGATGACCTCATCTGCACCAACCTCTTTTAGGCGCTTTAATTTTTCCTCTCCGCTAGCGCACGCAATCACATGAGCACCAAGCTTCTTGGCCAAAATGACACATCCCGTACCCACCCCACCAGAGGCCCCAAGAATCAAGACTTTGTCACCCTTTTTCACAGTCTTGTGGGTGATCAACATGCGATGCGCAGTGCCATAGGCCACAGGTAACGAGGCAGCCTCGACAAAACTTACGGCATTAGGCATTTTGATCAGCTGCTCGGCAGAGACCACACAGTATTCAGCCATGCCCCCATCGAGCATTTCACCCATGAGGCCATGTGTCTTGTTCAGCGGATTCACCAAGACCCGATCGCCCACACTCCAACCCGACACATTTGGGCCGACCTCTGTAATCTCTCCGGCCATATCCAGCCCAATGATCACGGGCAATGGCACTTTAATGCCGGGCATTCCCTTGACGGTAAAGACATCATGGTAATTGAACGATGAGGCACCGACTTTAATGATTACATGCCCCTCCTTAACAGCCGGCATCGGATAGTTATCGACTACCTCGAGTTTGTCCAAACCACCATGCTCACGCAATACCAACGCTCTCATAACAATCCTTTCTGGGTTCTACAGCACTAAAATTCAATCGATACTTGGCAATGACACAAGTTTTAATCCATGCGTTGCAGCTTGCCGTCTGCCACCATCTTCTGCCACAGGCGCACATCTGCCTCGTACCACTTTTGAAATTCTGCCCCGGGGCCCGGAAGGGCGACGGCACCCGCTGCGACTAAGCGATCCTGCACCGTTGGGTGAGTCAACGACTGAAGAATGGCCGATTCCAATGTTTTTTGAACGGCAGCCGGGGTTTTGGATGGCACGAAAAAGCCAAACCATGTGCCGAACTCAAAACCCGAATAGCCGAGTTCATCCAGGGTAGGCACATCGGGCAAGAGTTTCGAACGTGTCTTAGAGGTAATAGCTAGAGCACGCACCTGGCCTGCTTTGACCTGGTGAACCGAGGAGCCCATCACATCAAATAACACCGTGATACGACCGCCGATGAGATCTGGGTACACCGCGCCACTGCCTTTGTAGGGCACGTGCTCCATGTCAATGCCTGCGCGTGCCTTGAAGAGCTCCCCCACAAGGTGACTGCCGGTGTTAATACCCGACGAGCCAAACGTGGCTTGTACTTTCTTATCTTTTATCGCCGCAACAAGATCTTTGACCGTTTTGTAAGGGGAGTTATTTGACACGAGCATCAGGCTCGGCACCGTAGCCACACCTGCAACTGCTGTCAGATCCTTTACCGGATCAAAAGTTATTTTTGAAAGACTTGGAGCCGTTGCAAGACTCACCGACGCGAACAGAAATGTCTGGCCGTTGGGCTTCACATTTCGGGCCACATATTGCGCACCGATGTTACCTCCCGCACCCGGCTTCAAATCCACAATGACCGGCTGCTTGAGAATTCGGGTCATCTGCTCAGCGATCGGCCGGGCAAATACATCGGCGGAGCCACCTGGCGCGTACGGAACCACCATCGCCACGGGTCCGGACGGAAAGTCTGACGCATGGGACGTCACAGCACCACACGCCAACGCGAGACCGACCAGGTAACTTCCTAACTGCGTTTTTAACTGTCGCATGCTTACTCTCCTTGTTAAAAATAAACGTGATCACCAACAGCACCACAACACCTATGATTTTATGTAGCCAGTAACAATCTTTCTTATTCCAATTTGTCACATGGTTTTCTCAAAACAAAATAAGCCTGCATCAAGAACAGTTGAGGCTGCATGGCTTGTCGATTTCAAAACACAGCGCGTTACCTGGGCCTGGGCAATGTCGGCATTGATAATGGATATGCGTGTATTGGCCAACTCAATTGCCAGCGGCCCCTCCCTGCCCGAGCCCCCCGCCTGAACGACAGACGCGTGCCCTAACAACCGTTGCAGCGTCTCGTGCACAACCACAGGGTTTTGTGCGGAAATGACAATCTCTTCGATGTCGGACACTTTATTGGAATGAACCATGTCCTGCGGCTGCCACACCAGTTCCGGCGTCACATGCTGACAAAAATAAATCCTGAGGCCTGCGATAGGCTGCTGCGAAAATCGTACGGTCCTAAACAATGCCGTTTTCACGTCGCCACCCAGCACCGCAGGTCGTGATAGCTCCTGAACAGCATTCGGATGAAATCCGGCCTCCTTAAGGAGGCGATGGCATTGGTCTGCGTTTGAGGTCCGAAATACGAGGGCATTGAGCCCGAGTGGCTCATCCGCGATTTCTTTTCGTTGAGGTGGATGACCCGATTCCCAGCCGAGTACCTCGAGGTATGTCGAGCCCAATATTGCTAATCGGTTCACTGACCCAAGATTATGGCGAGACTGCGGCGTGAGAGAAAAACCGCGTCCAAGCAAACTGGCTGCCACGGCATCCACACGATCCCGCGCCATCAATACCAAATGATCAAATTCGTACAGCATAGTGAAGAATTCGCCTGCTCTCTCGTGTCACATCAGTGATGGTTGGGTCTGTGGCTAGCGGGCCTTCAACGCTGCCGAAAGCGCGTTTGAGAAATCGTTTATCAAGTCATCGACATTTTCGAGCCCAGCATGAATCCGTAACAAATGTCCATCCACCACGGCCGCCCCTCCTTGGCGCGTTGGCAACGGATCCACCAGTAATGCGAGACTCTCATATCCGCCCCACGATAACCCAATTCCAAACAAGGTAAATGTTTTGAATAGCACCGATAGCTGCACGGGGCTCATGGGCTTTAAGACGACACCAAACAAGCCACTCGCTCCCGTAAAGTCCCGCTTCCAGAGTTCGTGCCCAGGATCACTCGGCAGCGCTGGATTCAACACTCGCGATACCGCCTCGTGACGGCTCAGCCAGTCCGCTAACGCTATACCGCTTCGCCAATGCTGTTGCATCCGGATCGAGAGCGTCCGCAAGCCACGCAAGGCAAGAAAAATATCGTCCGGTCCAGCGGTTTCTCCAAAACTATGCGCGGCTGCACGAAGGTGGGGCCAAGCGCGCTCGTTTGCTGTCGCGATCCCCAATAAGGCATCGGAATGACCAATGATGTACTTGGTCGCGGCCTGGATTGAGATGTCTACACCATGCTCTAGCGGGCGAAAAAATAGCGGCGTGGCCCAGGTGTTATCCATGACGACATAAGCATTATTCGCGTGAGCGATCGACGATATGGCACGCACATCTTGTACCTCAAACGTCATGGACCCGGGCGATTCCACATACACCACCCGAGTTTTAGGGCGGATCTTTTCGGTTAGATCCGACAGGCTTGTGGGAGAAAAAAAATCAACTTCAATACCCATTCTTCGCAGCACATTCATCGCGAATTGCCGAGACGGACCGTAGACGCTGTCGCTGAGCAGCACATGATCACCTGCCGACACCAGCCCGATGAACGCGTGTGTGCAGGCCGACAAACCCGATGGAAACACCACCGCCCCAACACCGGACTCCAATGTGCACATCGAAGTCTCCAGTGCTTTGGTGAGCGGCGACCCAAACCGGCCGTAATTGGCCATGGGGTTATCGTTTGTCTTTGCCTCGTTCCACTCTTCCAGCGTCTCGGCGAGGATTGTCGAACCTCGATAGACCGGCATATTGACAAATCCAGCATTTTTTGAGGACGCCCGGCCGATGTGCGACAGCAGGGTATTGGTCTCTTGAGAACTGCCCATCACAGCATGAGAAGACATCATCGAATCGCAGGAGTGTTTAGATGATAAAATCTTATGCTTTTTTTATAGGTATTTTTTACCTTATTTATCCTTCAAAAAGAATTAAAATAGAATTTTATTCTTTATAAAGTACTACTTATGGCAAAAAATATTTCCGAGGGTCTGCCAGAAGACCCCCTCGATAGGCTCGATTACAAAATCCTCGAGTTGCTGCAAGAGGATGCCACCCTCACGGTGGGAGATCTTGCTGAAAAGATCGGACTCACCGCGACGCCGTGTTGGAAGCGCGTCCAAAAGCTTGAAAAGCAAGGCGTGATCAGGAAGCGGGTCGCACTGCTTGACGCCGCCCACCTCAAACTGGGGCTCACAGCATTTATTTCGATCAAAACAAACCAACACAAAATTGAGTGGTTTGATTCATTTCATCGAGTCGTCAGCGCAATTCCAGAGGTAGTTGAAATCTATCGCGTGACGGGCAACACCGACTACCTTTTAAAAGTCGTGTTATCCAGCATGGAGGACTATGACCGAGTCTATAAAACACTGATCACAAGCGTTGATCTTGTAGATGTGAGCTCAATGTTTGCCATGGAGCAAATCAAATATACGACAGCCTTACCACTCAGCCGAATCAAGCAGAGAATATGAGTTCGCCCACTAGCAAGCAGCAGCCAACCCATCGCGACGCGGATCACTCGCAACGACATAACCGCGCTCTTCTGCCGAGTGACCAAGCGCCCAAATAAACTGTCCGGCACCAAAATCCATATAAGGATCCTCGATCCGCTTCAGTACATGCCCCTTCTCCACCAGCTTTTGAGCAACGGTATTACTCATACTCGCCTCCACATCTAACGAAAAATCCCGGTTCACTTTCCAACGTGGAGCATCACAAGCCGCTTGCGGCTGCTGTTGGTAGACCAACATACGAATCAGCGTTTGAAGGTGGCCCTGTGGCTGCATATCACCCCCCATCACTCCGAAGCTCATTTGCGGAACAAGATGCTCACCGGATCGGCGGGTCAGAAATGCTGGAATAATCGTATGAAAGGGGCGCTTACCACCGGCAACCACGTTGCTGGACTTTGGGTCCATCGAGAACCCATGGCCTCGATTTTGCAGGCTGACGCCCCACTCAGGAATCACCACTCCAGAGCCAAAACCCATGTAATTGCTCTGAATAAATGAAATCATTCGCCCTTGCGCATCCGCCGCGGTCAGGTAAACCGTACCCCCTGCCGGTGGCATACCGTGCGAAAAATGGACGGCCTTGCCCCGCTGAATGAGACGTGCCCGATCCGCCAGATAACTCGCATCCAACATCTGCTGGGGCGTAATCTGCATGCTACGAGGATCGGCAACGTACTTATAGACATCAGCAAACGCCAGCTTCATGGCCTCGATCATCAGGTGCTGAGACTCCGCGTCGTCGACGGGAAGCGACGCCAAATCAAAATGACTCAAAATCCCGAGCGCGATCAGCGCACCAATCCCCTGCCCGTTGGGCGGGATCTCATGCAGCTGATAGAGCTCTCCATCTGCTGCCTTGAACTCCTGATGAATGGTTCCCACCCACTCCGGCCGGTAGCTCGCGAGGTCTTTAAGGCCCATCACGCCGCCTTGCGCGCTCGACGACGCCACTATCGCCTGGGCAATCTCACCCTCGTAGAACGACCGCAGCCCATCAGCCGCAAACTTCCGAAGTGTGCGAGCGGCAGCCTCAAAACGAAATAGCTCTCCGACCAGAGGTGCCCGCCCATACGGCATGAACGCTTCTGAAAAACCAGGTTGACCGCGCAAATCGGGCACTGCCGCCGCCCACTTATGGGCAACCACAGGCGGCACAAACGAGCCTTGCTCTGCAATCTCGATGGCCGGTGCCAACAACACCTCCAGCGGAAGCGAACCGAACCTCTGATGAAGGGCTTCCCAGCCTGCGATTGCACCCGGAACAGTTACCGTATCCCAACCCCGAAGCGGCCGTTGTGCAAGACCTTGGCCATCAACACCGTACTTTCGAGAAAAGTAACCCACATCCCACGCCGCCGGAGCAACTCCCGATGCATTGAGACCATGCAATTCTTTCCCATCCCACACAATCGCAAAACAATCGCTGCCAAGGCCGTTCGATACAGGCTCGACGACCATTAAAACAGCTGCAGCCGCAATGGCAGCATCAATCGCATTTCCGCCCCGCTGAATCACTCTTAAACCAGCCTGCGCCGCCAGTGGGTGCGATGTGGATACCGCATTGCGTCCCATCACAGGAACGCGCGTAGAAGGATATGGATTCGCCCAATTAAATTTCATGATTCGATACGCCTCAGAGTCTGTTCTTACTCTAACCACAGCCGGACATCTTGTCCGGCAACTGTACAGCTATTGCCTCTCATTTTAATCGCTAAGCGCGTAAGCACCTGGTGCCGACCAAACGCAGTTAGACTACCTCCGGAAAGCAACAAAAAACCTGCGTAAATTGCGTTCGGCTCAAGCACCAGTCACATCACTAGCGACCTCAATAGCACTCCACGCTGCGATTGTCATGGCAATCGTGGCGAGCACGCTGGTTCAAGAGAAAGCCGCAGTCGATCTTTTTGATTCGATTCCAATCGTGGTCATGCCACCACCAGAAGAATCGGAGCCGCCTGCGGAGGAGGCTGCAACGACTGCACCCCCAGTTCAGCCTGGAATTGTTACTGAGAAAGCACCTGCATCGCTCGATGCCCCACCACCACCGACAGCAGAAGAGTGGAAACTGGCATCAACGTACACACCGAAAAACAGCAAACGCTATCGAAATGCGTGGGCGCAACAGGTACGCAGCATGATGGGCACGGCCGTTGAGGGGCCTGACCAAGGCGTGGTGAAATTTGAAATCGAAATCGCACCCAATGGAAAAGTGGTACGCGTCGATACGATCTGGTCAACATCCAGCAAAGCCGAGTCTTTGGCACGATCGGCTATCGCAGCGCTTCCCCCGCTCCCACCAACGCCAACGGGCGAGCCACTCATCTTTGAGAAAACCATCTCATTCCAGCCGTTTGAGACGGGATGGCCGCCGATTTATAAGTACGATTGCCTGCCCGATCCGCCCAAATTTAATAATCCATGGGTATGGAATGGAACGTCAGAGCGCACCTACACGACCAATGCCACCCAAGAAACTAAAGGCAAGAAACGGCCTCGGCACAGCGAATGCCCCGACAGCCCGACCGACACCCTAGAGGCCGAGTATGCCGATATGCAGCGGCAATTTGATATGTGGGAATCAGGAAAACTTGATCAGCGAAAATAGACCAAGGACTGGCGGAGAGGGTGGGATTCGAACCCACGGTGCCCTAACGGACACGCCTGATTTCGAGTCAGGTACATTCGACCACTCTGCCACCTCTCCGCGATCTCGAAACGAGGCCGAATTATACCTAGGCCGGTGTGAGCACCGTCTTGCCCGCCATGTAAGGCGCCAAGGCCTTGGGCACTACCACGGAGCCGTCGGCCTGCTGGTGGTTCTCCAGCACCGCTACCAAGGCGCGGCCAACGGCGACACCGGAACCATTGAGCGTGTGGACGAGCTCGGGGCGGGCCTTACCACCCTCGCCCACTTTCCGCACCCGTGCCTGCATACGGCGCGCCTGAAAGGACTCGCAGTTGCTTACGGATGAGATCTCACGGTAGGCCTGCTGCGACGGAAGCCAGACCTCGAGGTCATACGTCTTGGCGGCGCCAAAGCCCATGTCGCCAGTGCACAGCGCCATCACCCGATACGGAAGCTCGAGACCCTGAAGAATGGCCTCGGCGTGACCCACCATCTCTTCAAGCGCAGCATAGCTCTGGTCAGGATCGGTGATTTGCACCATCTCGACTTTGTCGAACTGATGCTGACGAATCATGCCGCGGGTATCCCGGCCGTAGCTGCCCGCCTCGGATCGAAAGCATGGCGTATGCGCAGTGAGCTTCAGGGGAAGCTGCTGAGCTTCCAAAATCACATCGCGAACGATATTGGTAAGCGAGACTTCGGATGTAGGAATCAGGTAGAGCGTCTCACCGCTTCCTTCGGCCCCACCTTTTTTTGCGGCAAAAAGATCGTCTGCAAACTTGGGTAACTGCCCCGTACCCCGCATGCTGTCTGCATTCACAATATACGGGGTATAGCACTCGGTATACCCATGGTGCTGGGTGTGCGTGTCCAACATGTACTGGGCCAGAGCGCGATGAAGCCGAGCAATATCACCACGCATGAGCGCGAATCGACTGCCGGTGATTTTCGTAGCCACATCGAAATCCAGACCCAACGGCGCACCGATATCCACATGATCTTTCACCTCAAAGGCAAACGATCGAGGTTGACCTACGCGACGCACCTCGGCATTGCCGTCGCTATCGCGGCCATCGGGTACCGACGCATGCGGAACATTGGGAATGGTCAGTAGCCAGTCGTTCAGTTGTGCCTGAAGCGACTCAAGGCGCTTGGCACCGGCATCGAGCTGCAGCGCGATGTCATTGACTTGCGCCATAAGCGCATCAGCACTCTCCCCCTTTCCTTTGGCAATTCCGATCTGCTTGGACAGGGCGTTGCGCTGAGACTGCAACTGCTCGGTCTCGACCTGTACGCTCTTTCGCTCGGCTTCCAACGCTGAAAACGCTGCAGTATCAAGGGCATACCCACGGCGGGCTAGCGCCGCCGCCGCTCCGTTTAAGTCCTTGCGCAAGAGTTGAGGGTCAATCATTTGGACATCTTTCGTAAATGGTTCAGTTTTTCTGCAATTTTACTTTCCATTCCGCGGTCGACCGGTGCATAAAACACGGGATCTGCGCGGACCGCATCCGGAAAGTAACGCTGCCCCGGCGAGTAGCCCCCCGGTTCATCGTGGCTGTAACGATAGTTCACGCCATGGCCCAGCGTTTTGGCTAGCCGCGTGGGCGCATTGCGCAGGTGGTCGGGCACGGGCATCGACCCATGCTCCTCGACAAATGCTCGGGCTGATTTGTAGGCCGAATACACGGCGTTGGATTTTGCGGCACACGCAAGAAATACGATGGCCTGGGCCAACGCCAGCTCGCCCTCGGGGCTGCCCAAACGCTCATAGGCCTGCGCAGCCTCAAGGGCCATGGTCAGAGCCCGAGGATCGGCAAGGCCAATATCCTCCACTGCCATGCGCACAAGACGTCGGGCCACATAACGTGGATCACACCCACCATCGATCATGCGCACGAACCAATAAAGTGCCGCATCAGGATCACTCCCGCGCACAGATTTATGAAGCGCAGAGATCTGGTCGTAGAACGCGTCACCACCCTTATCGAACTGACGCACCAGCGCTGGCAGTAGGTGATCCAACAACGTGTCATCAATGGCGCAATTCTGCTTGACGGCCTCGGGTGCCAACCGTTCGACCATTCCCAGAAGCCGTCGCGCATCCCCATCGGCACTGGCAGCCAGGCGCGCAAACGCAGTGGGCGTGATGCGATCACCGGCCATCTGGTAGTGGGCCAAGGCACGGTCCATCAATGCACGGAGTGCGGGCTCCTGCAAGGGCTTGAGCACATAGACCGCCGCCCGCGACAGCAACGCATTGTTCACCTCGAATCCAGGATTCTCTGTTGTCGCGCCGACAAACACAAAAAGCCCCGACTCCACATGCGGAAGAAATGCGTCCTGCTGCGCCTTGTTGAATCGGTGAACCTCATCCACAAACACGACGCACCCGCGGCCCATCGCCCTGGCCTGTTCCGCCGCAGTCACGGCCTCACGAATTTCTTTGACCCCACCGAGCACCGCAGAGATGGCAATCATCTCCGCCTGACAGGCAGTCGACAACAAACGTGCCAACGTGGTCTTGCCCACGCCGGGCGGCCCCCACAAGATCATGGAATGCAACTCACCGCGCGCTATGGCCGCCCGCAACGGGCGGCCCTCGCCCAAAAGATGATCTTGGCCGAGCACATCATCGACCGTCCGCGGCCGCAATTGTTCTGCAAGGGGTGTCATGTGGTGGTTGCTCGACGCAGACCAGCGTGCGCCACGATCTAAGGGGCGCGAAGCACGCTCACACCGGCAGGCGGTGTGAACTGAAAGAGTTTGGGGTCGAGCACTGTATTTTTGAGCACGCGCGAAAGCACTACACGGGTGACCTGCCCCAGCTGATCGTGAATCTCAAAGCGCTGCATCATGGCGTCGGCATCGACACCCACCACCAGGCTTGCAATGCCTGGTTCAGGATTTCGGGGGATCACACGGACCCACTCCAACCCATCACGAGCGCCAAGCTCAGCGAATTCGTAACGGGCCATTAACTGATCCCGTGAGAGATTATTCGTGTTGAGCAGCAACGCAGCAATGCCGGTGAGGTTGGCAGCTTCAATGGGCCTCACGGAGGCTTGTGCGAGATCCGGATCGAACATCCAAAACTCTTTGCCATTGAGCACTTGCAGCTGCGGATAGGGCTTTTTTACCTCCCAGCGCAAAAGCCCGGGCTTGGAAATCGCAAACGCACCCGACGCCTGTCGGCTGCGCGCCGACTTTGATACGGTGGTCTGCGTGAACTCGGCAACCAAGCTCTGGGTGCTGGCGAGACTCTCCAACATACGATCCACCGTCGAGGCCTGCACCGAGGCGCCCAACAAAACACCCAGCACAACAGCCCACAGACGCACGACACGATGACCGCTCAACCCTGCCCCCCTGGGACAAGAATGTCTCGGTTGCCGTTGCTTTGCATCGGCGAGACCACGCCGGACTGCTCCATTGTTTCGAGAAGACGGGCCGCCCGGTTGTACCCAATTCGTAAATGACGTTGCACCAACGAAATCGATGCGCGCTTGTGTTTCAACACAATCGCGACCGCCTCATCGTAAAGCGGATCCGATTCCCCCGCCCCGCCCTCCGGTGAGAGGCCCGCGGTGAAGGTGCCGCCACTGCTTGCCGCATCAGCACCTTCCAAAATGCTGTCATCGTACTGAGCCTCACCGCTTTGCTTCACGTGGTTCACCACACGCATCACTTCATCATCGGCCACAAACGCACCGTGGACCCGGATCGGGAGCCCCGTGCCGGCTGCAAGAAACAACATATCGCCCTGTCCGAGCAATGCCTCGGCGCCCATCTGGTCAAGCACAGTGCGTGAATCCACTTTGCTTGACACCTGAAAGGAAATTCGCGCCGGAATGTTGGCTTTGATTAATCCGGTGATCACATCGACCGATGGGCGCTGCGTGGCCAGAATCAGATGAATACCCGCAGCCCTTGCCTTCTGGGCCAGACGTGCAATCAACTCTTCGATCTTCTTGCCGGCAACCATCATTAGGTCGGCAAGCTCATCGATCACGACCACAATCTGCGGTAACGGCACGAGTGTAGGAGCGTCGGGATCCTCTGGATTGGCCAGAGGGTCTCGGATCGGGGCGCCCTTTTTGATAGCCTCTTCGACCTTCTGATTGAAGCCGGCAAGATTGCGGGTGTTGAGTTTGCTCATGGTGCGATACCGCCGCTCCATTTCGCCCACACACCAATGCAATGCATTGGCTGCCAACTTCATATCGGTGACCACCGGGGTCAGCAGATGCGGAATGCCCTCATAAATGGAGAGTTCCAGCATCTTGGGGTCGATCATGATCAGACGGACTTGGGCCGGCGTAGACCGATACAAGACCGATAAGAGCATTGCATTGACGCCAACGGACTTGCCCGAGCCCGTGGTACCCGCCACCAACAGGTGGGGCATTTTGGCCAAATCCACCACCATTGGCGCGCCAGCGATGTCTTTACCGAGCGCTAACGGAAGCACCGCGTTGCTTTCATGAAATGTCGTGGATCCAATAATCTCGGACAGCCGCACCACCTGCCGTTTGGGGTTGGGCAGCTCTAAGCCCATGAGGCTCTTGCCGGGAATAGTCTCAACGACGCGTACGGACACCAGCGACAGCGCGCGTGCTAAGTCTTTGGCAAGATTCACGATCTGCGAGCCCTTGACCCCAAGGGCGGGCTCAATCTCATAGCGCGTGATCACGGGGCCCGGCTGTGCACTCACTACTTTGACTTGCACACCAAAATCGGCAAGCCGGTTCTCAATCACACGCGATGTGAACTCCAATGTCTCAGGCGAGACTGTCTCGGTCTGTGCCGAGACCTCATCGAGCAGCGACAGAAGCGGCAGGCCACCTGCCATCGGAGCTTCGGCAAACAGACTGCGTTGTTTCTCACGCTGTTTGGCCTCCATCGCTTTTTTGGAAGGCTCCGGTGCCGCCACCGGTTTGATCTCAAGTGCGTGCTCGACCTCACGCTGCCGACGTTTTTCCTCGAGGGCATCGGCCCGCTCGATTGCGGCAGATTCTCCAAGGCGGCGGTCTTCACGTGCCTGCAGGCCTTCGCGGCCTTTGACAAACAGTGCCTCGGCCCTGCGCCCCACACGCTCGGCTACATCGAGCCATGAAAAACGCAGAAACAATGAAAGCCCAAGGGCCACCGCCACGAACGCGACCAATGTCAGTCCGATTGGGCCGAGGGCCCAGCCGATCAACTCTGCGCCCGTTCGACCCAAGACACCGCCTAAGACCGAGGCAATCATGGGCGATCCCCAATCGCGAACGTGCTGGGTCTCGATGATGCAGCTTCCCGTGAGCAAGACGACAAATCCCACCCAACGGCGGCTATTCATTAACGCGGCTGTCACTGCCGGACTGGGAGCCACCGCGACCCCTAGGCGTTGTTGCTCGCGAAAATGCCGCGCAAGACGAAATCCAGACCAGGCGAGCACACCCGACAGCACAATGAACCAGTACGACGAGAATCCGAAACCGAACAAAAGTGCATCGGCCGTCCAGGCTCCAAATCGGCCCAACCAATTCGAAAAGCCCGCGCTAGAACTCACCTGTGCCCAGCCTGGATCCACAGGTGACCATGTCACCAAGGACAAAAAGATCCATACGCAGAAAAATCCATAGCCCAGCCACCTTAACTCAGCGCCGAGCGAAGACACCTCGCCCAGCCCGGTGTCTGAATCGGGTGATAGCGGGCGGCCCGCAAGTTGGCGGCCAGCCGAGCGGCCTGCGGAACGGGTGCTGCGAATTGCCATGAACTCCTTTTTAGGCCAAGGTCAGCCTGCGATGGGCAGAATTTTATAATTGTGCCGTGTTATTCCGAATTCTGTGAAAGGTTTGTCTCATGGCCACCGCTGCCCAACACCATAAATTGATCATCCTGGGCTCTGGCCCTGCCGGCTACACGGCCGCCATCTATGCAGCACGCGCCAATCTTCACCCAGTGTTGATCACTGGCCTGGCACAGGGCGGCCAGCTGATGACCACGACCGATGTCGAGAACTGGCCCGCCGAGCCCACTGGCGTACAAGGCCCCGATCTGATGCAACGCTTCTTGGCCCATGCTGAACACTTCAATACCAAGATGGTGTTTGATCACATTCACACAGCACATTTGAAAGAAAAGCCCATTCGTTTGGAAGGCGATGCCGGCCACTACACCTGCGACGCACTGATCATCGCCACCGGCGCCTCGGCGCAGTATTTGGGTCTACCCTCGGAAGAAGCGTTCATGGGCCGCGGTGTGTCAGGCTGCGCCACCTGCGATGGGTTTTTCTACAAAGGGCAGGATGTCTGTGTGGTGGGGGGAGGCAATGCCGCCGTGGAAGAAGCTCTTTATTTGTCCAACATCGCAAAGAGTGTGACGGTCATTCATCGACGCGACAAATTTCGCGCTGAACCCATTCTGATTGATCGGCTTATGGCCAAGACAACGGGCGCAGGCAATATCCGTGTGAAATGGGACCATGTGCTCGATGAAGTTCTTGGCAACGACAGCGGCGTGACCGGCGTACGCATCAAACACACCAAGACCGGCACCACGGAAGAACTGTCGGTCCACGGCGTGTTTATCGCCATCGGCCACAAGCCCAACACCGACATCTTCCAGGGCCAATTGGATATGGCCAATGGCTACATCCGAACGCGAAGCGGCCTGGACGGAAACGCCACCGCCACCAATATTCCCGGCGTGTTCGCGGCAGGCGACGTTCAAGACCACATTTATCGGCAAGCCGTGACCAGTGCGGGCACTGGCTGCATGGCCGCGCTTGATGCGCAGCGCTACCTTGAACAATAAAAACGATCGGGAGCTCTTTCTGTCTGCGGTGGCCGACGCCAAGCGACTTCCGCCTGCCGAGCCACCCCCGTCGGTGGTGGCCAAGCCGAAGCCCCGGCCGGTTCCTTTTAAACGCCTCGAAGACGAATACGCTGCCCTCGCGGAATCTCAACTCTCCGACATGACACCGGAGAGCCTGCTTGATACCGACGACACACTCTCGTTCGCGCGGCACGGCATCTCCAGCGACACGCTTCGCAAACTTCGACGCGGCCACTGGGTCATCCAGGCCAGCCTTGATCTGCATGGCCTACGCAGCGACGAGGCCCGACTGGCCTATGTGGATTTCCTGAAACACTGCCAACACCGCGAGATACGCTGCGTGCGCATCATTCACGGCAAGGGATTAGGCTCGATCAATCGTGAGCCCGTTCTGAAAGGTAAGGTGCTCGCCTGGCTAAAACAAACCGAGGCAGTATTGGCGTTTTGTCAGGCACCGGCCAACGACGGCGGCAGCGGCGCCGTACGTGTGCTGCTTAAATCGCCGCGTCGCCCGTCTCACCGGTACGAATACGGATCACCTGGTCGATAGACCGAACGAAGATTTTTCCATCACCGATGCGGCCCGTCCGCGCAGCCGCCACGATGGCCTCAACAGCGCGGTCACACAAATCATCGGATACGACGGCTTCAATCTTGATCTTGGGCAGAAAATCCACCACGTACTCAGCACCGCGATAGACCTCGGTGTGGCCCTTTTGCCGGCCAAATCCTTTGACATCGGTAACGGTAAGGCCGTTGACCCCCACGTCGGCAAGCGCCTCTCGCACCTGGTCAAGCTTGAAGGGTTTCACAATGGCAGTAATCAGTTTCACTCGGTTCACCTTACGTAAGCGATGGGTCTGAAGCGGATTTCTCAACAAATCCGTTGGTGAGAGGATACCGCCAATCGCGGCCGAACGCTCGCTGGCTGATGCGAACGCCAGGCGCAGACTGCCGTCGCTTGTACTCGCTTATTCGAATCAGCCGCAATACACGGTCAACATCTGCTTCTGCATGGCCGCTCGCGATGATCTGATCACGGGTCTGGCCCTCTTCTACATAGCGCTGCAGCATGTCGTCGAGCTTATCGTAGGGGGGCAGACTATCTTGGTCGGTCTGATCCGGCCGAAGCTCTGCACTCGGTGCGCGCGTAAGAATTCGCTCGGGAATGACTGCGTGGCCGGTACGCTCCACGGCCATCCGATTGCGCTCCTTGCACAGACGATAAACCATGCCTTTGAATACATCTTTGATCACTGCAAATCCACCGGCCATATCACCATAGAGTGTGCAGTAGCCCACCGCCACCTCGGACTTGTTCCCTGTAGTCAACACCAGCAGACCCTCTTTGTTCGACACCGCCATCAACAACGTGCCACGGATGCGTGCCTGAAGGTTTTCCTCCGTGAGGTCTTCGGGTCGGCCCATAAACACAGGGGCCAGTGCGCCTTTGAATTGCTGAAACAGGCCGTCAATGTCGATCACATCGAGACTTGCCCCCAATGCCTGCGCACACGCCTGAGCATCCTCCATGCTGATGGCGGCGGTATAGGGCGACGGCATCATCACAGCTCGGACATGCTCTGGACCCAACGCATCACAGGCCACAGCAAGGACCAATGCCGAATCCACGCCCCCGGACAAGCCCACCACAGCGCCCTTAAAGCCGTTCTTCTGAACATAGTCTCGGGTGCCCAATACCAGGGCCTGATAAGCCTGCTGCTCCAGCGACAGCTCTGGCTCCAGTCGGCTCGGCTGCTGTTCGTCGCGGGCCGCACTGCCAAAGAGATCAACAACCAAAAGATCCTCTTCAAAGGCCTTGGCCCGGGCCGTGACCTGCCCCTGAGCATCAAGCACAAAGGAGCCTCCGTCAAAGAGCAATTCGTCCTGGCCGCCCACCATGTTGCAAAACACGACCGGCAATCCATGCTTGGTCACGTTGGCGCGCAATACCTCGAGCCGCTCGCGTTGCTTGTTCAGATGAAACGGGGATGCATTTAAAGCCAAGAGGACCGTTGCACCGGCCGCTTTGGCCATGGCAGGCGCGCGGCTAGCCCAGACGTCCTCGCAGATGTTGATCGCGAATCGAACACCATGGACTTCGAACAAACAAGGCGCGCCATCGGGCACAAAGTAACGTTGCTCATCAAACACCGCATAGTTGGGCAGCTCTAACTTGCCATAGGTGCCGATAACCTTGCCATAGCGAATGACCGTTGCAGCATTGAATCGATGCTGCTCGCGAGCATAGGGGTGCCCCACCACCACCGTGATATCGGGCACCTCGCGAAGACGCTCGCACAGCTCGCGTACCGCACCATCGCATGACGATAAAAATGCAGGCCGCAGCAACAGATCTTCTGGGGGGTAACCCGTGAGCGAGAGTTCGGGCGTGACCAGTACGGCCGCGCCTTGGGCATGCGCGGCCTTCGCAGCCTGCACAATTTTGTCGGCATTGCCCGGAAGATCACCCACACGGCTGTTGATCTGGGCGATGCCCACCTTCAGCATAGCGGCCGTGCTCCGAGCTTATGCACTCTGTTTTTTATACCGGGCCACACCGTCAAGGATTTCTTTTTTGGCCTCGTCCGGCCCCACCCATCCCTTGACCTTGACCCACTTTCCTTTTTCGAGGTCCTTGTAGTGCTCGAAAAAGTGTTGGATGGTGGCAAGCCGCTGCGGGTTCACGTCTTCAATCTTTTTCCAATGGCTGTACATGGCGAGAATCTTGTCGACCGGCACCGCCAGCAGTTTGGCATCGCCGCCAGCCTCGTCTTCCATGACCAACATGCCCAATGCTCGGCAACGGACCACAGAGCCAGGGTTCACCGCAAAAGGCGTGACGACCAGCACATCGACCGGATCGCCATCGTCGGAAATGGTCTCGGGAATGTAGCCATAGTTACAGGGGTAATGCATGGCCGTGGTCATGAAGCGATCCACAAAGAGGGCCCCGGTCTCCTTGTCGACCTCGTATTTCACAGGCTCGGAGTGGGCCTGGATCTCAATGATCACGTTGAATTCATCGGGCAGGTTCTTGCCTGCAGACACATTTTTTAACGCCATGGCGAACGACTCCCTGTGGGAAAATAAGCGGTGGTTTCTGCGCATTCTAAGGGATTCCCCCAAGCCGCACGGGCTCACCGGAAGTCCCGCTTTTGGGATCCTTTGCGCAGATTCACCCTAGGGACTAAAACGATAAAGGAGAACCCCCATGTCGATGGGACTTAATCTGGCTTTGATCTGTGGCCTGCTGGCCATTTTGTACGGCGTCGTCATGAGCCGATGGATTCTGGCCAAACCGGCCGGCAACGCGCGCATGCAAGAGATTGCCGCCGCCATTCAGGCCGGGGCTTCGGCCTACCTTGGCCGGCAGTACCGCACGATTGCCATTGTGGGCGTCGTGATCTTCATTCTGATTGCGATCGTGCCCGGCTTGGGCTTAGACACTGCTATTGGATTTGCCATCGGCGCCGTACTCTCCGGCGTCGCAGGCTTTATCGGCATGAACATCAACGTGCGGGCTAACGTGCGCACCGCCGAGGCTGCACGCGGCGGCATCAATCCCGCGCTGTCGATTGCCTTTCAGGGCGGCGCCATCACCGGCATGTTTGTGATTGGCCTGGGCCTGGTCGGCGTGGCTGGTTTTTACGCCTTTGAGCTCGCCCGCACGGGCGACGTGATCAAGGCACTGCATCCCCTAGTGGGACTCGCCTTCGGCTCATCGTTGATTTCCATCTTTGCCCGACTGGGTGGCGGCATTTTCACCAAAGGCGCCGACGTCGGTGCGGACCTGGTGGGCAAAGTCGAAGCCGGCATCCCAGAGGACGACCCCCGCAACCCGGCAGTGATTGCCGACAACGTGGGGGATAACGTGGGTGATTGCGCAGGCATGGCTGCCGACTTGTTTGAGACCTATGCCGTGACCGTGATTGCGACCATGCTCTTAGGCGCACTGCTGATGAAAGGCATCGCTGCAGACGCGGCCATCTACCCGCTGGCACTCGGCGGCGTATCGGTCATTGCATCGATCATTGGCTGCTTCTTTGTGAAGTACTCCGGCCAGGGCAAGATCATGACGGCCCTCTACAAAGGCCTGATCGTGGCCGCTGTGCTTTCCATCATCGCCTTTTACTTTGTGACCGACTGGATCATGGGCGGCGCCGCCGCGGCCGTGCCTGGCATGACGGTCATGAACCTCTGGCTTTCGTCGGTGGTAGGCATTGCGCTGACCGCCGCCATGGTGGTGATCACCGAGTACTACACGGCGACTGAATACGGTCCCGTACGCCACGTGGCGGCAGCGTCCGAGACCGGCCACGCCACCAACATCATCGCGGGCATTGCTGTGTCCATGCGCTCTACCGCACTTCCTGTGCTGTCGGTGTGCGTAGCCATTTTTGTTGCCTACGCGCTCGCCGGTTTGTACGGCATTGCGATCGCGGCAACATCCATGCTGTCGATGGCCGGCATCATCGTTGCGTTGGACGCCTACGGCCCCATCACGGATAACGCCGGTGGTATCGCCGAAATGGCCGAGCTGCCCAAAGATGTTCGAAATGTGACCGACCCCTTGGATGCAGTGGGCAACACGACAAAGGCCGTGACCAAAGGCTATGCCATTGGCTCTGCAGGTCTTGCAGCACTGGTGCTGTTTGCCGACTACACCCACGCACTGGAAGGAATGGGCCAGGCCATTAAGTTTGATCTCTCAGATCACGAGGTGATCATTGGCCTCTTTATCGGCGGCATGATTCCTTACCTCTTCGGCGCGATGGCCATGGAGGCTGTTGGCCGATGCGCAGGTGCAGTGGTCACCGAAGTGCGCCGTCAGTTCCGTGAGATCAAAGGCATCATGGATGGCACCGGCAAACCCGAATACCACACCGCAGTGGACCTGCTGACCAAAGCCGCCATCAAAGAGATGATCATTCCTTCGCTCTTGCCGGTGGTGGTTCCGGTGTTGGTTGGACTGGCTCTGGGGCCCAAAGCCCTGGGCGGCATGTTGATGGGCACCATCGTGACGGGCCTGTTTGTCGCCGTATCGATGTGCACGGGTGGTGGCGCCTGGGATAACGCCAAGAAGTATATTGAAGACGGCAATCATGGCGGCAAAGGTTCGGACGCCCACAAGGCTGCTGTCACAGGCGATACCGTGGGCGACCCCTACAAAGACACCGCGGGCCCTGCAGTCAATCCGCTGATCAAGATCATCAACATCGTTGCACTCTTGATCGTGCCGATTCTGCCTGCTGTGCCAAAGTAGTCCTGACGTAAGCCGTCAGTACCGCCGTACACGACCGCTACGCGGTCAGCTGAGCCGCCGCCTTCCAATGAAGTGCGGCGGTTTCTTTTTCAGCGAGCGCTTCTGCAATCTCCGCCAAGGCCAGGTGCGTGGCCACCATCGGTTTTGCACGCAGCGAAGCCTCAAGGTGCATGCGTGCTTTGCCCCATAGCTTTTGCCGCTGGCAGATACGGCCCAACGACCAGTTCAACTCTGCATCCATCGGATGGGCGATAAGCCACTGCTCCAAACGTGTGAGCTGATCGAGCGCATTACCCTGCACACGGCCGTAGAGCATGGCCAGACCCGAATCCCAAGATGTTTTTAGCGTTGCCTCAATCAGTCGACGGGCCTCATCGTGACGGTTTGTCTCGATCCATGCCTTCGCGATTTCACGTTTGTACTGCAACGCCCCCACCGTATTGATCGCTTTACGGTTCTCGAGAAGTCGGGTCAGACGAAGCACCTCGTCCCATCGTCGTTCCAGCAGACTCGCCTTAAGTTGCAGGCGCAGCGTTTGAACATGGCGCCGATCTCCCTTGGTCAGCGGTGCGAGTGCGGAAAGTGCGCGACCGCCGCGACGATCATCCACTGCGAACTCGGCTTCAAGCAAGGCTGCCAGCGTTTTAGCCTCGTCTTGCGCGGCTGCGCCCGAGGCCCTGGAGACCCAAGTATCCCGAAGCGCCGTGTCGTGCAGCTGATGGGCTGCACTGGCCGCAATCGCACTGGCGGCCAGCTGTGCTGCTGGTACATCGCTGGCAAGCGAGGCGTCGTCTGCAATGATGGCTGCTGATTTGATGGCACGCGCAAAGCGGCCCTCACGATAATTCACGACAGCGTCGGAGAGCGTGCGCAGTCGCGTCTCCTGCAGACGCCGCCTGCGAAACCGTCGCACACGCTCCGGAATACCGATCACACTCGCAATCACACGGGCGATGATCAACGTGACACCGAGTGCGCCAAGAAGGCCAAGCACTGCTGTCTGCAGCGTCATGTCCACGCGGTACGGTGGCAGCCACAACGTGACATTGCCCCAGTCGAGCTGCAAGACCATGGCCAGGCCTACGGCCAGCACAACCAGCACCAGCAGCGCCAACAGGCGGGTCATGGTGATTTTCCTTCCGGTGCCGGTACGGACGCAGGACGCGACCAGGCAGAGAGAATCGCCACCGAAGCAAGGGGCCCTGCAGGCCGAAGCCGCTGGCTTGCCTTGGCCAGCGTCTCAAGCACCTGAAGATGATCACGCACAGCCTTGTGCTCACGATCAAAGGCCTGCCTGAGAATCACGATCGACTGCTCAAGGTCATGCTGCAACAGCCTGTCTTGCCGTGACATTAGGGCCACCCGGGCAGACAAGAGTCGAAGCCTTAGCCGCTCGGCCACCAATGCACCCTGCTCTGGTGTGAGGAAGAGTGCATCTGCATTTTCGACGCGACGAATCTGCACCACTTCAAAAAATCGGGCCTGAATGCCCGACCAGATGCTTTGCCACGAGACCCCAGCGCCGTCGCCAGGCGCGGCCGGGGCTGACGAGCGCGGCGCTTGCGTAAGGGGGCGTGGCGCAGAGATGAGTGGCAGGCGATCGATGTCGGCCACAATGGTCTCGATCTGAGCGGCCATGGCCGGTATATCGCGCTGCGCAAACATCGCCAACGCTTGACGATCTGCCGCAAGGCTCTTGCGCAGCTCGGCCCAGGCTTCCTGACTCGGCTCACGTGCAATCCGCTGCTGCGCCAGATCAATCAATGCAATCGCTGAAGCTAGGTTGCCGTACGTGACAGCCATATCGCTGGCCAATCGCACTGTGGTGTCCACCTCGCGCAGCACATCAGGATCGCGCGATGCTGTCGCGGAAATGACACCTGACGCAGTAGAGCCTGACGATAACGCCGATGCCGATGTGCGGCCGGTATCGCGGTGTTGAATGGCCCACCAGCCAGACCCAAGAAGCGCGGCCAGCACCACGGCCGCAAGAGCAGTCTTACCAAACGTATTCATGCGTAAAAAGATCCGAAAGAAGATGTTCTGGCGAGAGCCGCACCCGACGAATCGGGCGCAGACCCTGGTCCTGCAACCTCAGTGCAATGGTGGCGTGATGCGTGCACCAGATCAACTCGTGGACCGCCACGCCCCGGCGAACAAGCTGCGCGATGATCTTCTCCACCATGCCCGACGACGTAACAACGATTCCTGTACTGGACCACTCGAACGACTGCAGCCTCTCCCAGATGGCAGGCCCCCACTCCACATCACATCGTTCGTAGAGCACCGTCTCCACCACCTTCGCACCGCGGGCCCACAGGCCATCTGCGAGGGTGGGCCGGTTATCCACCGCCTGAATCACAAACAGTGTCTGGGCACTCCAATCAAACGGTGAACGTTCGTGTTCAGCGTCAAACGCCGCAAGAAGGCTCTTGGCATCGGCCTTCTCATCGCTCTCGGAGTGCAACACGCTCTCGATGGAGAACGACCATGCGTCCGATGCCGGTTTATGGCGGGCGACATGCTCGCGCTGCAATTCATCGCATGTGCCGGAGCCCACTGCGGCAACACGCACCCAGGGGTCACGCAGCCAGCGGATGCCGTGGGCATCGCTCCAGCGCGCATACGCCTGCACGCTGGCCGGACTGGTAAATACCACCCAGGGAGAAGAGGCTTGCGCGAAATCGGACACCACAGAGCTGGGCGGCACACAGGACCGAAGCACCTGAAGCGGGGCTATCACGATACGAGGGTCAACGGCATCGCGGGCCAGAGCGTCGTGCCATTGCGGCCGAACCAGCACAGCTTGTTTCATCGCGCCCCTGGAAACCATCGCACGTCCACGTGCTGGTCCGTTCGGCCCGCCCTACAGGGCTAGGCCACGCCCAGAGACTGAAGGATCTGCTGGGCCCCTTGATCCGCAAGCGCCTTGGCTGCCTGAAGGCCCAGGGCTTCGGGATCCTGACCTGTGCACTCTGTGCGCAGTACACGCGCACCGTCGGTGGTGGCGACAAGTGCCCGCAGACGCAGGGTCTTTCCATCGGGCTCTTGGACACAGTAGGCGGCAAGCGGCACCTGGCAACTCCCGCCGAGGGCCCGCGATACCGCCCGCTCGGCGCGGACTTCACGGAAGGTTTTGTCATCGGCCAGGGCTGCGAGATCAGCACGAATCCCGTGGCCGTCGGCGCGGATTTCGATGCCCAATGCACCCTGGCCTGCCGCAGGAAGTAAGACATCAGGTTCAATCACCTGACGGATCCGTTGGGCCAAGCCCAGACGCTTCAGACCCGCCGCGGCAAGAATGATGGCCTGCATATCACCCCGGTCCAGCTTGGAGAGTCGGGTGTCAAGGTTGCCACGAAGCGGCACGATGGCAAGGTGCGGGTAACGTGCTTTTAACTGGGCCTCACGGCGAAGGCTTGACGTGCCCACCACCGCCCCATGCGGCAATGCATCGAGGCCGGCGAAATCATTGGACACAAACGCATCCCTGGGGTCTTCTCGCTTCATCACGCAGGCGAGCTCAAACCCTGGGGGCAGCTCCATGGGGACATCTTTAAGCGAATGCACCGCCAAGTGGGCCCGGCCCTCTTCCAGCGCCGTTTCCAACTCTTTCACAAACAGACCCTTACCGCCCACCTTGGAGAGCGTCCGATCCAGAATCTGGTCTCCTCGGGTGGTCATGCCCAGAATTTCAACGGGCTTTCCCGAGGACTTGGCCAATACGCCTTGTACGTGTTCGGCTTGCCACATGGCCAAACGGCTTTCGCGCGATGCAATAATCCACATATTTCGAAGTGTATCAATCAAATGGCCGAACAATTTTCCAAAAAGAACGAAGGCTGGTCCGGCCGGTTCAATGAGCCGGTCTCGGAGCTTGTGCAGCGCTACACGGGTTCGGTCACCTTTGACCAACGACTCGCGCTCCACGATATCGAGGGCTCGTTGGCCCACGCCGAGATGCTGGCCCACGTGGGCCTGATCAGCCCAAAAGACCTTGCCGATATTCAATCCGGCATGGATGCTATTCGGGCGGAGATCACGGCCGGCACCTTTGAGTGGTCAATCGCCCTGGAAGACGTGCATCTCAATATCGAGAAGCGGCTCACCGACATGGTGGGCGATGCCGGAAAACGACTGCACACCGCGCGCTCGCGTAACGACCAAGTGGCCACCGACATACGGCTCTGGGTGCGTGCCACCATCGACGCAATGCGCGAGAGCTTAACGGCATTGAAAGCCGCACTCCTTGCGCAGGCCGATGCCCACGCTGACACCATCATGCCGGGCTTTACCCACCTGCAGGTGGCCCAGCCGATTACGTTCGGCCATCACATGCTGGCCTATGCAGAGATGTTTTCACGCGATGACGAACGTCTGGCCGACTGCCGAAAGCGTGTCAACCGCATGCCGCTGGGCTCCGCAGCCTTGGCGGGCACGTCCTACCCCATTGACCGCGAGCGTGTCGCCCGTACCCTTGGATTCGATGGCGTCTGCCAAAACTCATTGGATGCCGTCAGCGATCGCGACTTTGCCATTGAATTCACGCACTGCTGCGCGTTGATCATGACCCACATCTCTCGCCTTTCGGAGGAGTTAGTGCTGTGGATGAATCCGCGTGTTGGCTTTGTTGATCTGCCCGATCGGTTCTGTACCGGTTCGTCGATCATGCCTCAGAAAAAAAATCCCGACGTGCCGGAGTTGGCGCGCGGGAAAACCGGCCGTGTGGTCGGCCACCTGATGGGGCTGCTGATGCTCATGAAGGCTCAGCCGTTGGCCTACAACAAAGACAATCAAGAAGACAAAGAGCCGCTGTTTGATAGCGCCGACACGGTGCTCGACACCCTTCGCGTGTTCGCCGAGATGATGGCCGGTCTGAAGGTCAAGCCTGAGGCCATGCGACGCGCGGCCTTTGAGGGTTACGCCACAGCCACCGATCTTGCCGATTACTTGGTCAAAAAAGGGCTGCCCTTTCGCGATGCCCATGAGGCTGTCGCCTTGGCCGTTCGCGCAGCTGTCGATGCCCAAAAAGATCTTTCCGAATTGCCACTTCCTGAGTTACGGCGTTTTTCCCCCTTGATCACAGCCGATGTGTTTGAGGTCTTAAACGTGGAAGGCTCGGTGGCTGCGCGCGATCATGTCGGCGGCACCGCACCGGCCCAGGTCCGGGCGCAGATCAAGCGCCACCGGTCGTAATTTCTCACCCTGCACTTCGAAGGAGACAACATGAGCCGTCGCGACTTTTTAGCAAAAAGCACTGCCGTAGGATTGGCCAGCAGCACCCTGACCGTTGCCGCGCCTGCGATTGCGCAAGGGGATATGGTGCGCTGGCGCTGCGCTTCAAGCTTCCCGAAAAGCCTGGATACGCTCTTTGGCACAGCCGACTTTGTGAGCAAACGCGTTGCTCAGCTTACAGGTGGCCGCTTTCAGATTTCAGTGCATGCAGCAGGTGAAATCGTGCCTGCCCTGCAGGTGCTGGATGCCGTTGAAAAAGGCACCATCGAATGCAACCACACTGCGCCGTATTACTTCATCGGCAAGGACCCGGCCTGGGCGTTTGGCACGTGCATCCCCTTCGGCCTGAACACTCGGCAGTACAACGCATGGTGGGTCCACGGCGACGGCGAAAAAGTATTCAATGAATTCACGCGTCAGTTCGGGGTGGTGAGTTTCCTGTGTGGCAACACAGGCTCGCAGATGGCCGGCTGGTTTAAAAAAGAAATCAAGTCTGTCGCTGACCTTAAGGGACTGAAGTTCCGCACCGGCGGTATGGGCGGCCAGGTATTGACCAAGCTCGGTGTCGTCACCCAGCAGCTGCCCGCAGGAGAGATTTACTCGGCGCTGGAAAAAGGCACCATCGACGCAGCCGAATTCACCGTCCCGCATGACGATGAAAAACTGGGGCTCAACAAGATTGCCAAGTTCTATTACTACCCAGGATGGAACGAAGGCGGCGCTGCGCTGGGGTTTCAAGTCAACGCCAAGGCCTACGACGCGCTGCCCGAGTCCTACAAGGCCGCGCTGTCAGCGGCCACGGCCGAGGCCAACACCTGGATGCAGGCCAAATACGATGCACAGAACCCCGTAGCACTTAAGCGTATGGTCCAAGGTGGGGCAGTGCTTCGGGCCTACCCTCAGCCCGTGCTGGAAGCATGCTTTAAAGCCAACCAGGAGCTGATCAACGAAACACTGGCCAAGAGCCCAGCATTTAAGAAAATTTTCGATCAGCAACGGCCGTTCCACCGTGATCAGCAGGCCTGGTTCCGTGTGGCCGAAGCCAGTTTTGATGCCTTCATGGCGCGCCAAAAGCTCTGAGCATCAGCGGCGCTTGAAATAGTCGGCGGGGTCTTCCTGCGGGATAGGCCCCGGACCTGCGGCCGAGGCGCCACCCTCGCCTTCCTGCGGATTGAGGGGCGACGCACCCTCATCCAATTGAATTTCAATGGACTGCAGATCGGCAGCGGCCGGAGGCTCTAGAAATCCGGTCACGATGCCGGGAAAGAGAATCAGCACAGCCACCAACAAGAGCTGCATGCCCACCCAAGGGATCGCCCCAAGGTAAATATCACTGCTCTTGATTGTTTTGGATGCAATACCGCGAAGGTAAAACAGCGCAAACCCAAACGGCGGATGCATGAATGAGGTCTGCATATTCACACATATCAGAACCCCAAACCAGATCAAATCAATGCCCAGCTTGTCTGCCATGGGTGCTAACAGCGGGATCACAATAAATGCGATCTCAAAAAAATCCAGAAAAAACGCAAGCACGAAAATCAGAATATTGACCACGATCAGGAAGGTCACCGGGTCGTCGGCGCCAATCCGGGCGAACATGTGCTCGACCCACGGGCCTCCATCAACGCCCTGAAAGACGAGCGTAAACACCGTGGCACCGATCAGGATAAAGATCACCATCACGGTGATCGCCATGGTTGAGCGCATACCCTCTTTCACCATGGTCCAGCTCAAGCGACGATGGGCAGCCGCCAACACAAGCGCGCCGAGCACGCCCATCGCACCCGCCTCGGTCGGCGTAGCAAGGCCCATAAAGATCGTTCCCAACACTACAAAAATCAGGACTAACGACGGGAGCACACCCCTGGCTACCGCGGCCCATAGACGCAATCCACGCAGGGTGCGTTCTGCCTCGGGCAACGGCGGCATGCTTTTCGGCGCCACGAGCGACGCCACAAAAATGAATACGAGAAAAATCAAGACTTGGGCGATCGAAGGACCGATCGCGCCCAGGTACATGTCGCCCACTGACCGGCCAAGCTGATCCGCCAACACGATTAACACCAGTGATGGCGGAATAACCTGCGTGATCGTGCCGGATGCTGCGATCACCCCTGTGGCCATGCGGTGGCTGTAGCCCACGCGCATCATGATTGGCAATGCAATCACGCCCATGGCAATGACCGAGGCGGCGACCGTGCCAGTAATCGCCCCAAGGATTGCGCCCACCACCACGACCGCATAGGCTAAGCCCCCCGGCAGGCCCCCAAACAGTTGCGCGAAACCCTCCAGCAGATCTTCAGCTAACCCGCTGCGTTCAAGAATCGCGCCCATCAGGGTAAAAAAAGGTATCGAGAGCAGTAACTCGTTCGAGACGATGCCGAACACACGGTACGGAAGGTTGGCCATGAATGCGGCCGGGAACAGATCAAGCTGAATCGCAATCCATCCCGAGGCCAGGCCCAATGCCGCGAGCGAAAACGCGACCGGCAGCCCCAACAACAAAAACACCACCAAGGCGGCAAACATAAGCGGGGCCATAACATCCATCGCTGCCATGGCTATTGCACCGGCCGTTCGTAATGGGTATCCAGCGCGATCGCACCACGCAATGCCGCAATCCGTTTGATGATTTCAGAGCAGCCCTGCAATGCCAACAAGAAAAAGCCCACGGGAAGCAGCAGCTTGACCGGCCAGCGAATCAGCCCACCCGCATTGGGCGATACCTCTTGAAGCTGCCATGCCTCCACAAACCACGGCCAAGACGCCAGCATCATGTAGATGGAAAACGGCATCAAAAAAAGAATCAGGCCAGCAAGGTCCAGCCGTGTGCGCTGCCGGTCGTTGAGCCGTGCATACAAAAGATCCACACGAACATGGCCGTTCACGTTGAGCACATGGGGCGCACCCAACAGCACGATGGCACCAAACATGTACCACTGCATCTCAAGCCAGGCGTTGGAACTCAGATCAAACGCATAGCGGCTGATGGCGTTAAAGGCCGACACCAGCGCGCAGAGCAGCACCAACGCCACCGCCACCGAGGCCGCCGCGCGGCTGGTCTGGTCGATACGACGACTCAGATATAGGAAAAAGGCAACCATAGCGGTGGATTGTGCCAAGAAAAAGGCCGGCAAATGCCGGCCTTTTTCGCCACCTAAGTTGGCGTTACTTCTTTCGCTGCGGCGGAAGGTCGGTGCATGTCCCCGCAAAGACCTCGGCGACCATACCGATCGATTCGCCGAGTGTGGGATGAGGATGAATTGTCTTGCCGATGTCGTGCGGATCTGCGCCCATCTCGATGGCTAACGCAAACTCGCCAATCATGTCACCGGCATGCGTGCCCACCATCGCACCTCCGATCACCCGATGCGACTCAGGATCGACAATGATTTTCGTAAAGCCTTCATCGCGGCCGTTGGCAATCGCACGGCCGGATGCTGCCCAGGGGAACACTGCTTTTTCGATCTTAAGTCCCTTGGCCTTGGCCTCGTCTTCGGTCACACCGACCCAGGCAACTTCTGGATCGGTGTACGCCACCGAAGGGATGACTCGGGCGTCGAAAAATGATTTCTGTCCGGCGGCCGCTTCAGCCGCGACATGTGCCTCATGCACCGCCTTATGGGCCAGCATTGGATTGCCCACGATATCGCCGATCGCAAAAATATGGGGCTGGTTGGTACGCATCTGGGCATCGACAGGAATAAATCCCCGCTCATTAACATTAACGCCAGCCTGATCGGCCGCGATCATGGCACCGTTCGGTTTTCGGCCCACAGCCTGTAGCACCAGGTCGTACACCTGGGGTTCGGTGGGGGCGCCCTCACCTTCAAAGCGCACATGGATGCCGTCGGGCTTTGCCTCGGCACCCACCGTTTTGCACTTCACCATGACACGATCGAAACGATGGGCGTTGTGCTTCTGCCAGACCTTCACAAGATCACGGTCAGCGCCCTGCATAAGCCCATCGAGCATCTCCACCACATCAATACGCGCACCCAATGTGGAGTAGACGGTCGCCATCTCCAGCCCGATAATGCCGCCGCCGATCACCAGCATACGCTTGGGCGTGAACTTCAACTGCAGCGCGCCGGTCGACGTGACAACACGGTCATCCTGCGGCATGAAAGGGAGTCTTACTGCCTCCGAGCCTGCCGCAATGATGGCCTTTTGAAATCCAATCACGGTCTTTCCGCCGTCGGGAGACTGCACCTCAAGGTGAAACGCATCCACGAAACGGCCAACACCTTGCACGACCTGCACCTTTCTGGCTTTTGCCATGCCCGCAAGGCCGCCGGTCAGTTTTCCAATGACCTGCGATTTGTAATCACGCAGCTTGTCCAAGTCGACCGTGGGCTCACCAAAGCTGACACCATGGGCGCCGAGTTGCTTGACCTCATCCATGACGGCAGCCACATGGAGCAGTGCCTTGGAGGGAATGCAGCCCACGTTTAAGCAGACGCCCCCCAGCGTCGCAAAACGCTCGACCAGCACTGTGTTCATGCCTAAGTCTGCCGCGCGGAATGCGGCCGAATACCCACCCGGACCCGCGCCCAACACCAGCATGTCGCAGGTGATGTCGGCGGTGCCGGAAAAACGGCGGGGGGCGCTGGACGCTGCAGCCATCACCTGGGGTGACGTATCTGCCGAAGGAGGCGTTGGGCTTGATCCCTGCGCCGCCGCCGGCGGCTGCGAGACCGCTTCCGTCGACGCTCCGGCCGACGCTTCCACCAGCGCCACCACCGAACCTTCCGACACCTTATCCCCCAGCTTGACCTTGAGCTCTACGATTTTTCCAGTCATCGACGATGGGATCTCCATCGACGCCTTGTCGCTTTCCACCGTGATCAGACTCTGTTCAAGCGCGACATCGTCGCCAGGCTTGACCAAGATTTCGATGATTTCCACATCCTTGAAGTCGCCGATATCCGGGACCTTTAACTCGACTGTTGCCATGTTCGCCTCGCGTTTTAGAGCACTGCGCGCCGGAAGTCTCCAAGCAGCGCGCGCAACACATTGTTAAAGCGTGCCGCGGCAGCACCATCGATCACACGATGGTCATAGGAGAGCGACAACGGAAGCGTCAGCTGGGGCACAAACTCCTTGCCATTCCAGACCGGCTTGTAATACGACTTGGAGACACCAAGAATGGCCACCTCGGGGGCGTTGATGATTGGGGTGAAGTGCGTACCACCAATGCCGCCAAGTGACGAAATCGAAAAGGTCCCCCCCTGCATATCGGTGGGAGCGAGCTTTCCGTCACGGGCCTTTTTCGCCAACTCCGATGTCTCACGGGCGATCTCCGAAAGACCTTTCTTGTCAGCATCTTTCAACACCGGCACTACCAGACCGTTTGGCGTGTCTGCCGCAAAACCAATGTGATAGTAGTGTTTGTAGACCAATTGATCGCCATCGAGCGAGGCGTTGAACTCGGGGTGTTTTTTGAGCGCCGCCACGACGGCCTTGATCAAAAACCCGAGCATGGTGTACTTCACTCCTGTCTGGTCGCTTTCCTTGTTTAGCGACACGCGGAAGTTTTCCAGATCAGTGATGTCGGCCTCATCGTTATTGGTGACATGGGGAATCATGACCCAATTGCGATGCAGGTTTGCTCCAGAGAGTTTTTTGATTCTCGATAACGGCTTGGGCTCGATCGGCCCAAACTTAGCGAAATCCACCTTCGGCCACGGAATCAGGCCAAGTGCGGCGCCATCGCCAGAAGCAGCCGGCGCACTGGCTGCTGAAATCACACCCTTCACGTAGCCGCGGACATCGTCCATGGTGATGCGCTGCTTGGGGCCCGACCCACGAACCTTGGTCAGATCTACACCGAGTTCACGGGCAAAGGCGCGAACCGCCGGTGACGCATGAGGCTTCACCACGTTGGACTCATCCACCGGTGAGACATGGGCTGGGCCTACCGCAACACCTTCCATCGATTGAATGGTCTTGGCGGCCTCGGCCATCTGCGCGATGGCAGCGGCAGGTGGCGTAGGTGCTGCCGCCGGAGCCACTGATGCCGCGCTGTCGGGAGTGGGCGCCGCAGCCGATGGGGCCTCTGCCGTACTGCCCGCTGCGGAGGCCTCAATCATCGCCAGGACCGTGCCCTCCGAGACCTTATCGCCGAGCTTAACTTTCAACTCCACAATCTTCCCAGCGATGGAGGCCGGGATCTCCATGGAGGCCTTGTCGCTCTCGACCGTGATCAGGCTCTGCTCCACGGCGACCGTGTCGCCTGCCTTGACCAATACCTCGATAATTTCCACATCTTTAAAGTCGCCGATATCAGGGACTTTCAGTTCCATCGTTGCCATGATGTTGTCTCCTGTACGCGCTTAAACCGACATGGGATTCGGGCGCGATGTATCAACGCCATACTTTTTAATGGCCTCTTCCACCACGGACAATGGGATCTTGCCTTCGTCGGCCAACCCACGCAGCGCTGCAATCGCGACATAACGCCGATCGACTTCAAAAAACTCACGTAGCTTTGCCCGGGTATCGCTTCGGCCGAACCCGTCGGTACCCAGCGCGATGTAACGTCGTCCGCTGGGAATGTACGGGCGGATCTGATCCGCAAACAAACGCATGTAATCGGTGGCGGCCACAATCGGGCCATCGTGACCGGCCAACTGCTGGGCCACGAAAGGCTGCTGCGGTGTTGCGGTGGGGTTCAGGAAGTTATGACGTTCACAGGCCATACCGTCACGGCGCAATTCGGTAAAGCTGGGGCAGCTCCAGACATCGGAGGCCACACCGAAGTCGGCGAGCAACATTTCCGCCGCCGCCATCACCTCACGCAGGATCGTTCCACTGCCCAGCAACTGCACGCGCTTATCGGAATCACCATGCTGCTGCAGCAGGTACATGCCCTTCAAAATATGGGCCTCGGTTCCGGGCGTCAGCCCAGGGTGGGCATAGTTCTCATTCATCAGGGTGATGTAGAAAAATACATCTTCCTGATCCGACACCATGCGCTTTAAGCCCGAGTGCATGATCACCGCAAGCTCGTGGCCAAATGTTGGATCGTAGGCCACGCAGTTGGGAATCACCGATGCAAGAATATGGCTGTGGCCGTCTTCATGCTGCAGGCCCTCGCCATTCAGTGTGGTGCGGCCCGCCGTGCCACCAAGCAGAAAGCCGCGTGCACGCATGTCGCCTGCCGCCCAGGCAAGATCACCCACGCGCTGCAGTCCAAACATAGAGTAGTAAATGAAGAACGGGATCATGATCCGGTTGTTCGTGGAATAACTGGTCGCTGCAGCAACCCACGAACTCATACCACCGGCCTCATTGATGCCCTCTTGCAGAATCTGGCCTTTTACATCCTCTCTGTAATACATCACCTGATCGCGATCCACGGGCTCGTACTTCTGCGGCTCGACCGAGTAGATGCCGATCTGACGGAAGAGGCCCTCCATGCCGAAGGTGCGGGCCTCATCCACCAAGATGGGCACCACACGAGAGCCAAGCGCCTTGTCACGCAACAGCTGGGTCAGACAGCGCACGTAGGCCTGGGTCGTGGAGATCTCCCGCCCCTCGGGTGTTGGCTCGAGCACCGGCGCAAACACATCGAGTGCAGGCACCGGCAGCTGCTCATCGGCTTTGGCGCGGCGATGAGGCAAATAGCCGCCAAGGGCACGACGGCGCTCATGCAGATACTTCATCTCCGGCGAGTCTTCGCTGGGCTTGAAGAAGGGAATGTCGTGGAGCTTGTCTTCCGGGATGGGGATACCAAAACGATCACGGAACTCGTGAATGGTCATGTCATCGAGCTTCTTGGTCTGGTGCGCCGTGTTTTTACCCTCGGCGACTTTCCCCATGCCATAGCCCTTGATGGTCTTGACCAACAACACCGTGGGCTGGCCTTTATGGCGGGCTGCTGCCGCAAAGGCAGTGTAGATCTTGTGGGGATCATGGCCCCCACGGTTAAGTCGCCAGATGTCCTCGTCGCTCATGCGGGAGACCATCTCCAATAGTTTGGGGTGTTTACCGAAGAAGTGCTTGCGAACATAGGCCCCATCGTTGGCCTTGTAGTTCTGGTACTCGCCATCGACCGTGTCCATCATGACCTGCTGCAGGATGCCGTCTTTGTCTTTCGCTAACAACGGATCCCAGTACGACCCCCAGATCACCTTGATCACGTTCCAACCCGAGCCGCGGAACTCACTCTCCAATTCTTGAATGATCTTGCCGTTGCCCCGCACAGGACCATCGAGGCGTTGCAGATTGCAATTGATCACGAACACCAGGTTGTCCAGTTTCTCGCGCCCGGCAACACTGATCGCGCCCATCGACTCAGGCTCGTCCATCTCGCCGTCACCGCAAAACGCCCAGACCTTACGCTCCTCGGTGTCGGCCAAGCCGCGGGCATGCATGTACTTCAGGAAACGCGCCTGATAAATCGCAAGCAGAGGGCCAAGGCCCATCGATACCGTGGGGAACTGCCAGAAATCTGGCATCAGTTTCGGGTGGGGATAGCTTGAGAGGCCCTTGCCATCCACCTCGCGACGAAAGTTCGTAAGCTGATCCTCTGAAATGCGGCCCTCTAAAAATGCACGGGCATAGACCCCGGGTGACGAGTGGCCCTGAATGTAGAGTAAATCGTGGCCCTTCGGGTGATCGGGGCCCTTCCAGAAATGGTTAAAGCCAATACCGAGCATGTTGGCGAGCGACTGGAAACTCGAGATGTGCCCACCCAAATCACCATCAGCGCGATTGGCGCGCACCACCATGGCCATGGCGTTCCAACGCATCCATGAGCGTAGGCGCTCCTCGTATTCCATATTTCCAGGAAATGGCTCTTCAAGGCCCGACGGAATGGTGTTCACATAGGCCGTGTTGGCTGAAAACGGGATGAAACCTCCCGTGCGTCGCGTCTTGTCGATGAGCTTCTCGAGCAGAAATTGCGCACGCTCTGGGCCCTCGCGCTCAATCACCGCCTCGAGCGAATCCATCCATTCACGTGTCTCCACCTCATCCATATCGATACGCTGGGGCTCGGCCATGGTTGTCTCCTTGTTTTGTATTGCCTTGATTGTCCTTAGGACCATCCCAACCGCGCAAGGTTTTTTTCACCATTCAAAACATAATTTTATATTGTGGAATATTAATCACGATTACACTTCCAGCACGAGCCTGTTCTGACGCCATGACACCCCCGCCCAACGCGCCCCGCGAACCTCTGCTGCGCCCGGTCACAGCCGCCGTCCTGCCAACGCGTAAATCCATGCGCTGGGCCCTGGTCACGCCGCTGCTGGCCGTGGGCGCACTGGCCGTGCTGATGGCCGTCACGATCTGGTACCTCACCGAAAACGAGGAAATCCAGCGGGCCCAGACCCTTGCCCGCGACGTCGAGGCAACCCAACGCAGCATCCGCGACCAGCTCAGGCAGCTCGAAGAGCAGACAGCCAGCCTTGCCCGAGCCTTTTCGGAAAAGCCCTCGGCCGCCGAACTGCGCCGGCTCGCCCCGACACTTTTTAGTAAGTTCGACGCCGTTATTTTCCTGGCCTGGGTCGACCGCAACGGGGTTGTGCAGTCCGTACAGACGAATCAAGGTATTCCTCGGCAGGTCTTCGATGCTCCCGGATCACGGCTTACCAGGGGAGACAGCCGCGCCGCGCTCGAAGCCGCCCAGAGCAACAAAAAATCCGCCTACTCCTCACCCATCCGAGGCCGTGAAAACGAGGTGGAAGTGGATCTGCATACCCTTCTTGCCCACAACGAAAAAGTATCGGGCACATTGGTCGCGAGCGTTTCCCTTCCCAGCCTTCTGGTCGGCGCCGTGCCCAATGAGATGGGCTCGCGTGCAGGGTTCAGCCTGCTCACCACCAAGGGCGATGTGATTGTTCAGACGCGACTGCCTGAATCGATCGAGCGGCTCCCGTTTTACGAAGTTGCGCTGGAACCGATGCCGCAGACACTCAAACTGCGTGGCTATGCAACAGCGCAATCCAATTCACTCTATAACAACGTCGTCTCCACCCTGATCGGCGGGCTGATCGTGTTGGCCGTGATTGGCCAGATCGTGATCTGGCGTAATACCCGCGATCGCTTGGTGGTCGAACGCGAGCTGGCGGATGAAACCGCGTTCCGCCGTGCGATGGAAAACTCCATGTCCACCGGAATGCGCGTCATCGATTCGGAGGGCACGATCACGTATGTCAACCCTGCGTTTTGCCGCATGGTCGGATTCAGCGTGGAGGAACTCACCGGCTGCACGCCGCCATTTCCGTATTGGCCCCCCGAGACCCAGGCGCAGCTGGAACAAAATCTTGAACGCATGCTCAGCGGCGAAAGCCCCCCATCCGGCATGCCGATCAACATCATGCGCAAAGACGGCACCCGATTGGTGGTGCGCATGTACACCTCGCCGCTGATTGACCAGCACGGCAAACAAACGGGCTGGATGACCTCGGTCACCGACATCAGTGAGCAGACCCGTATTCGCCAAGAGCTCGCCCAGGCACAAGAGCGCTTTATCACTGTGCTGCAGGCCTTGGATGCCGCCGTGTCGGTGGCCACGCCCGCACCCGAACACGAACTGCTTTTTGCCAATCAGGCCTATAAAAAATGGTTCGGAAACTCGTTGAACGACGGGCATCGGACACTCTCGCAATCAGCCCGCGGGCCCTGGTCGGACGTACGTGACGTGTACAGCGAGAAGGCAGCGCGCTGGTTTGAAGTCCGCATTCAGACCATTCAATGGGTCGACGGCCGCTTGGTCGAGCTGATGGTCGCCACGGACATTACCCAAGAGCGGGCTACCGAACAGGCGCAGAACATCCAGCGGCAACGCCTGCAGCAGACGTCGCGACTGGTGACCATGGGTGAGATGGCGTCCTCGCTGGCCCATGAGTTGAATCAGCCGCTCACCGCCATCGTCAATTACAACTCTGGCGCAGTCTCACGCCTTCGGGCCGCGCAGCTGCGCGGCGAGCAGGTGGCGTCAGAAGACCTGATGGAGATGCTCTCCAAAACCGCCCACCAGGCCGAGCGGGCTGGTCAGGTCATTCGACGAATACGCAGCTTTGTAAAACGCAGCGATCCGATCCGTAAAACAGTGAGCGCCCAGACGATCCTTGCCGAGACGCTTGGCCTTGCCGAAATCGAGGCACGTGAGCGCGGACAGAGCATCACCCACCAGCTGCAACCAGCCCTGCCGTTGCTTGATGTTGACCCCATTCTGATTGAGCAGGTGTTGCTGAATCTCATCAAAAACGGCTTGGATGCCATGGCCGACCAGCCGCACAAGCCCTTGCATGTCGATGTGCATCTCGCGGAAGACCATGTCGTATTTTCTGTGCGAGATCATGGCCCCGGCGTACCGCCTGCGATCCAAGCGCAGCTTTTTGACTCGTTTTACACGACCAAGGCCGACGGCATGGGCATGGGGCTCAACATCTGTCGCTCGATCATCGAGTCCCATCAGGGCCGTCTGTGGTTTGAGAACCACCCCGAGGGCGGCTGCACGTTTCGGTTTACATTACCGGTTGGACGGCCTCCTTCCGGGCCAACACCGACCTTAACCTCGGAGACCCCTACGACATGACCGCTGCATCTGGCTCCTCCCGCTCCGCGCAAACCGAAGTTGTCTTTGTAGTTGACGACGACGAGGCGGTGCGTGATTCACTTCGCTGGCTGCTCGAGGGCCAAGGCTTTCGGGTGACTGCCTTTGAGAGCGCAGAACGGTTTCTCGCCTCGCTGCCCGCCGGTGCGTCCGGCCCCCACCCCGGCTGCTTGATCGCCGATGTGCGTATGCCGGGCATGTCTGGCACCGAACTTCACGACGAACTCATTCGCCGGGCCATCGATCTGCCCATGATCTTTATTACAGGGCATGGCTCGGTACCCATGGCAGTCAACAGCATGAAAAAAGGTGCTGTCGATTTTCTAGAAAAGCCCTTCAACGACGAGCAGTTGTGTGCGCTGGTCTCCAGCGCATTCCAGAAGGTGCGCGACGATGGCAGTAAGAGCGTATTGGCCAAGCGGGCCCAAGAGCTGCTGTCCCGTCTGACACCGCGAGAGGAACAGGTCCTGGACCGTATCGTAGCCGGCCGACTGAACAAACAAATTGCCGACGACTTGAATATCAGCATCAAGACCGTGGAGGCCCACCGGGCCAACATCATGGATAAGATCGAGGCCCGAACCATGGCCGACCTGATGAAGACCGCACTGGCTGCCCGCCAGGAATAATGATGTTAGAATTCTGGGCTCCGCGCGGCTGTAGCTCAGTTGGATAGAGTACTTGGCTACGAACCAAGGGGTCGTGGGTTCGAATCCTGCCAGCCGCGCCAAAACACCAGGGGGTCTGAGAAATCAGATCCCTTTTTTATTTCTTGCCGCACGACCCTATGGCCTACGATTCGACCTATGGCCCATCTCAATGTCGTTGTACAACCCGGCGCTCGGCAGTCCCGTCTCGTGGGGCTGCACGGTGGCCTGCCCAAAATTCAACTCAAAGCAAGGCCGATCGATGGCGAGGCCAACGCCGCGTTGATTGAATTTATTGCGGAACTTTGCGGCATCAGCAAATCCTGTGTCGCGATCGCATCAGGACACACCAGCCGATTCAAACGGCTCACGCTGCCCGACACAGCGGCCGCGCACGTGAACGCCCTACTTACTCGCTGAGACGGCCTACTCGACCCGCAACGCCTCAACTGGTCGCAGACGCGAGGCCTTCGCCGCTGGGTACCATCCGAAGAAAATTCCAATCGCCGCAGAAAAGCCAAATGCCAGCGCCACCGAGGTGAGCGACACCTCGACCAACAGGCCCGTAAACGCGGCGATTGCCCAAGCGCCCAGAATCCCCAACGCAAGGCCCACGAACCCACCGACGAGGCAAATGGTGATCGCCTCAATGAGAAACTGGCGCAAGATGTCGCGCTGACGCGCCCCGATGGCCATGCGAATCCCAATCTCTCGCGTCCGTTCCGTCACGCTTACCAGCATGATGTTCATAATGCCGATCCCGCCAACCAAAAGTGATACGCCAGCGATCGCACCTAACAACAGCGCCATCGCCCCGGCAGCCACGGCAGCGGTCTCGGCGATAGCGGTTAGGTTGCGAATGGTGAAGTCATTTTCTTGCCCGGCACCAAGACGGTGGCGAACCCGGATCAAATCCGTGATTTCCGCCTGGGTTGAATTCATAGCCTGCTGAGACGTGACCTGAACAAACACAATTCCTACACTCCCGGGAAACGTGCTGCGTATGAGCTGCTGCCGTGCTGTACTGAGCGGAATAAACACTGCATCGTCTTGATCACGGCCATCGAGGGCCTGACCTTTGCGGGCCAAAACGCCGATCACCGTGAATGGCAGATTACGAATGCGGATGGTCTTGCCCAGAGGCGACTCGTCGCCAAACAACTGGCGTACGGTGGTCTGTCCGATGACCGCCACGCGCGCATTCGAACGCACGTCGGCCTCAGAAAATAGCTCCCCATCTTCCACATCCCATGCGCGAAGCGGGAAATAATCCGGTGTCGAGCCGGTGACCATGGCGCTCCAGTTGGTGTTTCCGTAGGCCAACTGAAATGATCGCATCACCACTGGTGCGACCCTCACCACATTGGGTACCGACTCGATCGCAGTAGCATCACCCACCGTGAGCGTCTGGGCTGCGCCCGCGCCAAAACGAACACCGCCAGAGGTCTGAGAACCGGGAAAGACCACCAACAAATTGCTACCCATGGTTGCAATACTCTGGTTGACGAGCGACTGCGTGCCTCGGCCTACAGCCAACATGACCACCACCGCACACACACCAATGATGACCCCTAACATGGTGAGGGAGGTACGCAGCCGATTGGTGGACAGCGCCTGCAGCGCCTCACCGAGAACTTGTGGCACCCTCATGCCAGCCCCTCGGCGACCGGACCATCAAAGACCACGCGCCCGTCTTTGAGCCGCACCAATCGCTTTCCAAAGTGAGCGATATCGGGCTCATGGGTCACAAGCACGACTGTAATACGTTGCTCTCGGTTCAGTCGTTGAATAAGCAACATAATCTCATTCGAAGTGGCGGTATCGAGATTGCCGGTGGGCTCATCGGCCAAAAGCACCGGAGGATCCATCACCAAGGCCCGCGCGATCGCAACACGCTGCTGCTGCCCGCCGGAGAGCTGATTGGGCAGGCGTTGCTCAAAGCCAGCCAAGCCGGTCAACGCAAGTTTTGCACCGGCCCGTTGACGCGCCTCTTCGCGCGGTACACCCGCATACAACAACGGGAGCGCCACGTTGTCGACCGTGGACATCCGCTTCAAAAGATTAAAACCCTGAAATACAAACCCCAGCTTCTGATTACGCAACGCTGCCAGGGCATCGGAATCCATATCGGCCACGGACTCGCCCGCCAAAAGATAGCGGCCCGATGTGGGACTATCCAGGCAGCCAATAAGGTTCATCAACGTGGACTTACCCGACCCCGACTGACCCATAAGACAGACAAACTCGCCAGCATCGATCGACAATGAAACGCCGTGCAGCACCGGCACCACCGGCGCACCGGCCGGCTCGTATTGCTTTGTAATGTCGATCAGCTGCAAAAGCGGCGGCATGATGATCGCCGCTAGAACATGCGGAACCGGAATCCACTGGTAGGGCCAGCACCACCACCGTTGACTGCCGCGCGCGTGACCACCGTATCCCCCTGATTGAGCCCTTCCAAGATCTCGGTGAAACGCCCGTCGGAGATGCCCACTTTGATCTCCTTAGGCTGAAGATTGCTGTCAGCATCCAGTTGATACACCGTCGAGCCGGGGCGTCGACTTTTATGGTTTTGGCCGCCTTTATCTGCACCGCGATCTGCCGCACCACCACCGTTGGCCGCGCTCGGACGGTCCGCACTGCCACCCGATTCCGGCGGACGAAACCGCAACGCTGCCGCCGGGACGCGCAGAACATCGTCTTTGCGCTGGGTGATGACCGACACCTGGGCCGTCATGCCGGGCAAAAGGTTTCCGCTGACGTTATCGACATCGATGACCACGTTGTAGGTCACAACATTTTGCTGAGACGTAGGATTTAGCCGCACCATACGCACCGACGCCTTGAATTCCTGATCACGAAATGCATCGACGGTAAACCGGACCGGCTGGCCGGCCTTGATTGATCCAACATCAGCCTCTGCTACGGCTGTGTCGATCTGCATGCGCCGCAGATCGCGTGCGATTTGGAACAAGGTAGGTGTTTGGAAGCTTGCGGCTACCGTCTGGCCCACGTCGATGCCACGGTTCACCACGATGCCATCAATTGGCGAACGTATTTTGCTGTAGCCGAGGTTTGTTCGATCGCGGGAGAGCTGGGCCTCAATCTGCTGAACTTGGGCAGAGGCGGTTGCGACATCTTTCCGGAGGCCATCAAGTGCGCCGTCTGAGACAAACCCACGGGCCTTTAGATTTTCATTACGCTTAAGAACTAACTCAGCGTTATTTAATGTTGCACGGGCCGATGCGAGGTTAGCTTCAGTCTGACGAATCTGCGCCTCAAGGATAGAAGGATCCAATTCAGCCAAAAGCTGGCCTGCTTTGACAGGCTGATTGAAATCTGTGTGCAGACGAATTACGGTGCCCGAGATCTGGGTTCCCACATTGACCAGCTCGACAGGATTGAGCGTTCCATTGGCCGTGACCCGCTGAACAATCGGGCCCCGGTCGACAGCTGCCGTGACCCACTGGGGAGCATCCGTTGGCGTTGTGCTGCGCCAAAGCGCTACGCCCGCGATGACCAACAAGGCCAAACCTACTATGCGCACCACAGAACTGCGAAACATCGTTGAAAGATTCATAGCCAACAGTATGCCGATTTCTTATTGGTCATGGCAAAGCATGGAAGGTTCCCTGCGCGAAAAGCACGGTATGCTTGCGCCATGACAAGTCTTGCACTCCTGATGACGACCGTCTCCAGCGAGGCCGACGCCGAGACCCTATCAAAAGGTATGCTTCAGGCGCGCCTGGCGGCCTGCGTGACCACGATTCCCGGAGTACAGTCCCGCTACTGGTGGAAGGATCAACTCGAGTCATCAACCGAATGGCTGCTGTTGATCAAGACGAGTCCGGACCGCGTGGATTCACTTAAACGGCACCTGTCGGAGCATCACCCCTACGATACGCCCGAGCTGCTCGAGGTGCCCGTCACCAGCGCCTTCACGGCGTACGCTGCCTGGGTAGAAAAAGAAACCCGGCCTTAGAGCGCCTCTAGGCCGGGTTCGTTGGTTTTATGCGAGCAGCCCAACGGGCCGCATCGCACAGTGATGCCGCGTTACGCGAGTTCTTCGTAGAGCGGCAACGTCAGAAACTCTTCAAACGCTCTGCTCGTGCACATCTGCTCAAATATCTTCGCGGCACGGTCATAGGTAGAGGTATCGGCCACACCGGACGCAGCCACCGATGCTTTCACCTTATCCAATTCCTCGGGAACCATGTCACGCACGAGCTCGGCGGTAACCTTGCGGCCATCATCAAGCACGCCCTTGTGCGAGCGGATCCACTGCCAGACCTGCGAGCGGGAGATCTCCGCCGTTGCGGCGTCTTCCATCAGATTGTGAATCGGCACACAACCATTACCGGCCAGCCAAGAACCTAGGTAGTGGATGCCGACATTGATGTTCATGCGCAGGCCTGCCTCGGTAATCGGGGTCTCGGGCTGAAAATTCAACAAATCAGCAGCCGTGACATTCACATCGGGCCGTTGCTTATCGATCTGATTGGGCTTGTCACCCAATACCGCGACAAACTCCTGCATGGCCACACTGACCAGGCCCGGATGGGCCACCCAGCCACCATCGTAGCCGTCGGTCGCGTCGCGTTTCTTGTCTGCAATGATGCCCTGCATGGCGATCTCGTTTTTCTCAGGATCGTTTTTGATCGGAATGAGTGCGCTCATGCCGCCGATGGCTGGCGCATTTCGTCGATGACAGGTCTTCAGCAGCAGCAACGCATAGGAACGCAGAAACGGCGTATTCATGGTGACCTTGACGCGGTCAGCCAGGCAGAACTCTTGATCGACCTTGAACTTTTTGATGCACGAGAAGATGTAATCCCAGCGGCCAGCATTCAGACCGGCGCTGTGCTCGCGCAGCTCATAGAGAATCTCATCCATCTCAAAGGCGGCGGTAATGGTCTCGATCAAGACCGTTGCCTTGATCGTGCCGCGCACCAGGCCTAACTCGGCCTCGCACATGGTAAGAATGTCGTTCCACAGACGTGCTTCTTGGTGGCTCTCGATCTTTGGCAGGTAGAAGTAGGGGCCCGATCCGCGCGCAAGCAATGCGCGTGCATTGTGATAAAGGTAGATGGCCAGATCGAAAATGCCACCGGAGACCCGACGGCCGTTGATCAGCACATGCTTTTCATCCAGATGCCAGCCACGGGGGCGTACCAGCAGGGTGGCGACCTTATCCTTTAATTCGTAGACCTTGCCATTTTGCTCATGGCGGATCGTGCCGCGAATTGCATCCCGCAGATTGATCTGGCCTTGGATCTGGTTGTGCCAGTTGGGCGTGTTCGAATCCTCGAAATCAGCCATGAATGAATCGGCACCAGAGTTCAAGGCGTTGATCACCATCTTGCGCTCAACCGGTCCGGTGATTTCGACGCGACGGCACAAGAGATCTTTGGGCAGCTTGCCAATCTTCCAATCGGCCTCACGGATCGAGGCGGTGTATTTCAGGAAATCCGGGCGCAGGCCTAAATCAAACCGTTTGGCGACCTGCTCGCGGGTTTCCAAAAGCTCTTGACGACGATGCTCAAACGAGCGGTGAAGCCGTGCCACCAAGGCCAGCGCACCATGGGTAAGAATTTCGGCGTATTCAGGGGTAATGTCGGCTTTGATCTCAACGCCGGAGGGAAGACGGTCAGGCATAACAGACTCCAAAAAATAATAACAATCACAAACAGACCAAATCGGCCACCTCGGTTAAGGTTGTGCCCTCATAGGTCGGCGTAACACCCAACTGCTCACGCGGCGCGCCGGAACGGTTTACCCAAAAGGTGGCAAACCCAAACCAGCTGGCACCGCAGATGTCCCATCCATTGGACGAGACGAACAACAAATCGTTTGCCGGCGATCCGAAATGGTCCGGTGCCAACTGGTAGACCCGAGGGTCTACTTTGTACCGCTTCACTGCATCGGCCGACAACACCACATCGACCCACTGCTCCAGACCGGCACTGCGAATGGCCTGTGAAATCATCTCCGGATTGCCATTGGTGTGAATGGCCACCGGAATGCCCGCCTTCCGAATGCGTGCCAATGCGGCGGAGTTCTCGGGAAATGCCGATAGCCGTGCATAAGCACCCATCAACGCTTCCTGCTGCGATGCCGAGCACGGAAGTCCCAACATGGCGCAACAGAACTGCAGTGCCTCTTGGGTTACATCCCGAAACGGCCGATACTGACCTGCCATGGAGCGAAGGCGGGTGTAGTCCACCTGCTTGTCGCGCCACAGGCGGGCCAATGCATGGCCATGGCCCGGAAAGAGCTCCTCTGCCATCTGCCCCACCGAGTAGACATCAAGCAGGGTGCCGTAGGCATCAAACAAAACGGCGTTCGGCGTAAATTTCATGGCAGCTCACCATTATATTGGAAGCATGTTTCCTGACCCTCTTTCTCCAGGCGTCCCGGACTACTGGCCGAAGGCCTGCGACCACCTACGGCGCCAAGACCCGGTCATGGGCCGGCTTATCGCCCAGCATGCGCCATCCGCAATGGTCTGCCGCGGCGATATTTTCACCACATGCGCACGCGCTATCGTGGGGCAGCAGATTTCGGTGAAGGCTGCAGCCAGCGTATGGAGCCGGGTCACGGAGCGGTTCCCCGTGCTGACACCGGCGTCGCTTGCCGCCGCGCCGGCGTCCATGTTCGAGGCCTTGGGGTTGTCGAACCGAAAAGTGGAGTACCTGCGCGCGCTGGCGACCCATCTTGACCGGGATCCAGATTTTGAACGTGAACTTCATCACGACAACGATCCTGCAGCCATCGCCCGGCTCACCCAGATTCGTGGCATCGGCCGCTGGACTGCCGAGATGGCCCTTATGTTTGCGTTGGCAAGGCCCGATGTATTCCCGTCGGCCGACCTGGGGCTGCAAAAAGCAATTGCGCTCCACTATCGGCAGGGCCGAGCGCTCTCAGCAAGCGCCCTTTCGCGCATCTCTCGGCCATGGCAGCCCTATCGCACGGTAGCCACGTGGTACCTCTGGCGAAGCCTCGATCCGGAACCGGTAGAGTACTGACCATGTTCGCCTACCGACACGCATTTCATGCCGGCAATCATGCCGACGTACTCAAACACATCACCCTGGTGAGCAGCCTCACGCTTCTTAAGAAAAAAGAAGCACCGTTTCTGGTGGTGGATACCCACGCGGGCGCCGGCCTCTACACGCTGCAAAGCCCCTTGGTACGCGATAAGGCCGAATGGCCGAGCGGCATCGGAAAGCTCTGGGCCGCCTCGGCCATGCCAGAGCCAATCACGCGTTATATGGATCTGGTCAAGACGTTCAACAAAGGGGGCAGGCTCACGCACTATCCAGGCTCGCCACTGCTCGCACAGATGCTTTTGCGTGACGACGATCGCCTGCGTGCGTTTGAGATGCACCCCTCGGACATCGGGCCTCTTCAAGCCGCGTTGCGTGGGCGTCCGCGCCAGCTCAAAGCCGAGCGCAAGGACGGCTTTCAACAGCTAAGGGCGTTACTTCCTCCGCCTTCACGCCGTGGACTGGTCCTGATTGATCCGCCTTACGAAATGCGCGCCGACTATGGGCTGGTGATCAAAGCGCTACGTGATGCGTTGACACGATTCTCGACAGGCATCTACATGATCTGGTATCCGGTGATCGCCCGCTATCAGGTCGAGCGACTCCTGCGCCAGGTGGCGGGATGTGCTATTCGTGACGTACTCCACGCTCAGCTAACGGTGCGCAGCGCACTGCGCGACGGCCTTGGATTGCAAGGCAGTGGCATGGTCGTGATCAATCCACCCTTTGGTCTTTACGATGACTTGGCTGTTGCACTGCCTGTGCTCGCCAAGGCCTTAGGGCAAGATGGCAAGGCAGGCTTTCGCCTCGCCCAAGGCGATACCCCTGAAAGCATAAAAACGGCGCTTGGCATGTCGACACCAAGCGCCGCAGTCTCCCCGAGTCAGGACAGACGTTAGATCAGGCTACTTTCTTTGCGGCAGCCTTGTCGTCGAAGAATTGCTCATCTTCGGTTGAACCTTTTAATGCAGCTGTGGAGGCCTCACGCTCAATCGTGGTCGTGACAGCATCAAAATAACCGGTGCCCACTTCACGTTGGTGTTTGACTGCAGTGAATCCTTTCTCAGCCGCAGCAAACTCAGCCTGCTGAAGCTCCACAAAGGCACTCATGTTCTCGCGAGCATAGCCATAGGCAAGATTGAACATGGAGTAGTTCAGGCTGTGGAAGCCTGCCAATGTGATGAACTGGAACTTGTAGCCCATCGCACCGAGTTCACGCTGGAACTTCGCGATAGTGCTGTCGTCGAGATTTTTCTTCCAGTTAAAGCTTGGCGAGCAGTTGTACGCCAACATCTTGCCTGGGAACTGCTTGTGAATGGCCTCTGCAAATGCCTTGGCAAACGCCAAATCGGGCTTGCCGGTCTCACACCAGATCATGTCGGCATACGGGGCATATGCAAGCCCGCGCGAAATAGCCTGCTCAAGGCCTGGCTTGGTGCGATAAAAGCCTTCAACGGTTCGCTCGCCTGTCAAGAACGCTTTGTCGTTTTCATCAACATCGGAAGTGATCAGATCGGCAGCCTCTGCATCGGTACGGGCCAGCAACACAGTGGGCACGCCCATGACATCCGAGGCCAGACGGGCAGCTACGAGCTTGGCGACAGCCTCTCGTGATGGCACGAGGACCTTTCCGCCCATGTGGCCGCATTTTTTTACCGATGCCAATTGATCTTCGAAGTGCACGCCTGCGGCACCCGCCTCAATCATGGACTTCATAAGTTCAAAGGCATTGAGCACGCCACCAAAACCAGCCTCTGCATCAGCCACGATGGGCAAAAAGTAATCCGTGTATCCGGGGTCGCTCGGGTTGGTGCCCTCCATCCACTGAATCTGATCAGCGCGTGTGAAGGTGTTGTTGATGCGCTTGACCACCATGGGCACGGAGTTCGCGGGATAGAGTGACTGGTCGGGGTACATCTCACCGGCAAGGTTGGCATCACCTGCCACCTGCCAACCCGACAAATAAACCGCCTTTAAGCCAGCCTTGGCCTGCTGCAGCGCCTGATTCCCGGTAAGAGCGCCCAACGAATTCACAAAGGGCTCTGTGGTCACGAGATTCCAGAGCTTCTCGGCGCCACGCTTGGCCAGCGTGTGCTCGGGCTGCAACGAGCCGCGCAGGCGCACAACATCTTCTGCTGTGTAGCCGCGCTTAATTCCGCGCCAGCGAGGGTTTTCGGTCCATTCTTTTTGAAGCTTTTGGGCTTCCATTTGGCGGTTCGACATGAGGGTTCTCCCGTAAAAATAGAACCCTCATCCTAAAAAAACCCGCTGCTTCGCAATACATTCCCGATCTTTTTGATACGAAATAAATAACCCAACAAAAACATGATGTTAGATTGATGTTTTGTATTGCGAAACGTTGTTTTTCACGATGAAAAAATAAAATGCTGCCTCGCACCAGGAATATTTCACAATGAGAAATCAAAATTTTGCATCGTGATAATTACGTGCTCTCCCGAAGGCTGCGCCATGCGGGCGTGTTAAGCACCGGCCGAAGGGCAATCCAACCGGCCAGACAAGCGATGCCAGCCCCAATCAATGCCCCCCACGCCAGAGCCGCCCAACGGACATCGAGCGCCAACGAAAACACCCTCTCGGCCAGTATCGCCCCTATCCCAAGGGATGCTGCCGCGGCCAAGAATCCTGCCAACCCGCCAACCAGCGCCAATTCAAACCACTGGGCTAGGGAGAGCTGCCGACGGCTTGCGCCCAAGGCCCGAAAGACCGCGGCTTCCCGAACGCGGGCATCCCGCGTGGCCAACAACGCGGCCCATAGCACCAGCACGCCACTGGCCAATGCAAATCCAAACAACATCTGCACTGCGGCAATCACTTGCGACAAGATGCGTTGCAACTGATTCACCAACGCACTTAGATCAAACACCGTCAGGCCAGGAAACGACGACAGCAGCCGCTTCGTCAGATCCACCGTGGGCAGGCCCTGCGCATTGGTGGGCACATGGACCGACGTGATCCAACTCTGCGGTGCATCGCCAAGCGCTGCGGGGGTAAGAATCATGAAAAAGTTCAACTGCATGCTGTCCCAACGCAGGCCACGAATGTTTTGCACGGTGACTTCCACCGTGTCGCCCGCGATATCAAACAGCAGCCGGTCATTCAGGCCAATACCCAACGTCTTTGCAATGCCCTGCTCGACCGAGACCTCCATACGATCAGGATCCATCGGTTGGCCACTCAGCAGTCGGTTGTGGGCGGGGATATTCTTTGCGTACGTCAGATTAAATTCACGATCGACCAGACGCTGCGCACGATCGTCTTCATAGTCCGATGGCTGCACCGACCGACCATTGATACCGATCAGGCGGCCGCGCACCAGCGGAAACACAGTGGGCTGCCCCAGCCCGGCCGACCGAATGCTGTCGGCCACCGCAAACCGCTGTTCGGTTTGAATGTTCAACACGAAACGATTAGGTGCATCTGGCGGTGTCGACAGACGCCATGCCTGGACCAAATCAGCCTGCACCGTGGTCAATAAAAACAGGGCGGTTAAGGCCATGGCGACGCCCTGCACCTGCAAGGCCAAAGCCGCCCCTCGGCGCTGCAGTCCACGCACGGTATTGCGCCAGGCCCAGCCGATTGCCCCAACTCGGCCCGCACGGCCGACGCTCTCCGAAAGCAAGAGTGACATCGGCAAAAGTCGAAACACGATCCACGACACCACAGCGAACACAGCACCCGCGACTGCAAATCCACCCGCAGTAATCGCAGCCAGCTGTGCGTTGCCTGTACCCAGCCAAAGCACAAACCAGACCGCAATGAACATGGCCAAGGCCCAGAGCTTTCCCGACACCGATGTTGCGGGTATGTCCTCACGCAGAACACGCACTGCTGGAACCTTTTTTAATGCCTGAAGAGGCGGCACCGCAAATCCCAACACCATCGCGCCGGCCACGCCTGCAGCCTGCGCAAACGGCACCCATGAGACAGAGGCAAGCGGAAGACGCAAGATCTGGGCTGCAAGCTGGGCCAAGACCATCTGTATGGCCCAGCCCAATGCCATTCCGAGAACGATCGCGCCCAAGGTAACGACCGTCAATTCCATCGCCCACCAACCTGCCAAACGGCTCTGTGTGGCCCCCAACGACTTCAACACGGCAGACGACTGAAGATGCTGTCGAACAAATCGCTGACTGGCCAGCGCAACTGCTGCCGCCGCAGTCAGTGAGGCCAACATACCGGTCAACGATAAAAAGGCATAGGCCCTATCCAAGGCATTTCGAAGCTCAGGACGCGCGTTATCCAGCGTTTCCATTCGCTCACCGCGGCCCAATGTGGGTGCAATGGCGTTAGCCAACTCACTCACCATGGCCGATGATTGACCCTGAGGCGCCGCCAGCCAGAGGCGATAACTGATACGACTGCCCGGCTGCACGAGGCCCGTATCGGCAAGCCGTTCGTGACGAATCATGATCCGCGGCGAGAGGTTCACGAAATTCATACCGCGATCCGGTTCCTGCACGATAAGGCCGACGACACGGAACGCCACTTGGCCCAGTCGTACGTTATCGCCGATGGACAGGCCAAGCGTTGCGGCAAGTGCGGGATCGACCCAAGCCTCGTTCAATCCCAGAGTGGGATTTCGGACCAGCCCTGCTCGGGTCTGGAGTTCTATCGCGCCACGCAGCGGATAGCCCTGAGTCACGGTCTTGACCGCAGCCAACAGATTTCGGGCGTTTTCCCCTGACCCCGCCTGGGCCATGCTCGGAAACTGGGCGCCCATAACCATGCGTAGACCCTGATCAGTGCCCAGTTGCTGCCATGCCATCGGTGTCGGACGATCAGAGGCCAATACTAGGTCGGCCGCCAACGTGGCCTGGGCATCGGTGGCCAGTGCCTGGCGCACGCGATCGGCAAGCAGCCCCACTGCACTGACCGCCGCCACGGAAACAATGAGCGCAAGGGCCAGCAGTGTGGCCCCGCCTTGCCGGATGTCGCGCCATGTCATGAACCAGGCTAACCGCATCGAAGTGCCTCAACGATTCCAATTCGCGATGCCCGAATGGCCGGCATCAGACCGCCCGCGATGCCCATCGCCACCGCAAAACACAAGGATCCGATCGCGATCCCCACTGAAAGTTCAAACCCAAAGGCGAGCTCAGAAAAACTCTGAAAATTGGTCGTCGAAAATTCCACCCACTGCATACACGACGCCAAGACCAACCCCATCATCCCGCCAAGCAAAGAGAGTCCGACCGACTCCGCCAGAAAGGCCAGGAGAATCGAACGCCGCTGAAAGCCCAGTGCCCGCAATGTGCCGATTTCCGAAGTGCGCGATGCGACTGCTGCCTGCATCGTGATCGTGGCCCCGATGATGGCACCAATTGAAAAAATAACCGCAAGCGTAAGGCCAAGAATCTGAATGAAGCGCGAAAGACCCGCGGACTGTTCCGCGTAGTACTCGGCCTCGCGCTTCGCCGACAAAGGAATCCTCACGTCTTGCGCAAGTTTTTCGATCAGTGCATCAAACGACTCAGGGCTGTTCAGCCGAACGATCACCGATGAATACGCCTGTCGCCGAAACGACTGCATCAATGCATCCACATCGCCCCAGATCTCGGAATCAAAGCCGCTACGGCCACCGTCCATCACGCCGACGACCTGCCACTGCCGGCCGCCAAATGTGATCATCTCCCCCACATCAACACCGGCAAACTGAGCCCGCACACTGCGGCCCACCACGATTTCATTCGAACCCTTGCGAAACATGCGGCCCTCGATCAGCCGCACGTTGCGACGCATGCTCACCCCTACGGGCTCCATCCCGCGAATCATGGCGTTGGAGACTTTGTCGCTGCTGCGCTTGGCAAGACTGATCAGCATGACGATCTCACGCGAGGCCAAGGGCTCACCAATCACAGCGACCTCGGGAAGTGCCGCCACCAGAGCCGCCTGATGCCGCTCGACTGCACTCTGCACCTCGGTCGTGGATCCTTTGCGCGTCACCACAACGTTGTCGGGTTCCCCCGTGGACACGAGGGTGCGCTTTAGCCCTGCATCCAACATCAGCGATGTGGCGAACACAAACACCACCAAGGCCATACCACCGGCCGTTAACACCGTGGTGATACGCCGCACCCAGAGATTTCGCAGGCTGTAATGGATTGGGATCGCAGTGAGCATCGTATGTATGCGGCCTAGACGGCGCGCAGACCCTCGGTAATCGACACGCGCGATGAACGCCACGCAGGAATTGCGGCTGCAGCCAGGCCCACGCCGACCGCCAAAATGAGTTGCAGGGCCGATGTCATCGGCGCGACCTGAAACACCGGAAACAATGTACCCATCGCACCCCCAAAGGCGTTGGCCACAGGAAAGGTCAGAGCCGCCCCCACCACACCACCGATCAAGGCAAGCAGCAGCGACTCGGCCGTGATCAGACCAGCGACGAACGCCGGAGAAAACCCCAGGGCCTTCAGCGTGGCGTACTCGCCGGTGCGTTCACGGGCTGTCATCGCCATGGTGTTGGCCATCACGGCCAGAATGATCAGAATGACAACATACGAGACCAACTGAATCGCCACCACAATGGCCTCGGTCATGGCCACGAATCCCAGCTGAAACGCCTTCTCGGTCTCGGTCAATGTTTCGTACGCAGAATTGCGAAATAAGGAATCAACCTGAAGGCTGATCTCTGCCGCGCGATGGGGCTCGGCAATCGTAAGAATAAAGACACCCGTGCTGTTGTAAAACCTTGAGAGACCGCGGCGCTTGCTATCTTCATTCAAATAGTTCCAGTGAAAAAACAGCTGTGCGGTATCCGTTGCGGCTGTTTTCCCGTCGTAAATGCCGGCGACCTGGAACTGCCAATCGCCCGGATAGATCGTTCCGCGAAGGGTCATGCTGTCGCCGACCTGCAGTCCGTGGGTGGTCGCAATTTTTCGGCCAATCAACACACTGCGACGGTCACGAAGGAAACGGCTGCGGTCCTCTTCAGAAACAACGTATTCGGGGTACGCCGCCAGATACGAGGGCGGGTCCACCGCAAACTGTGGGAAAAAGTTGCGCGGCTCCTTGTAGATGCCTCCGAACCAATTGGCCCATGAAATACTGGCAACACCATCGACCTGACGCAGCCGGTCTGCATGGCTCATGGGCAAAGGGAAAACCAAGGAGATGGAATTTCGAGTGATGAGCCGCGCGTTTGATGCGCCCTCTGCGCCGGCATACCAGGCACTGACCACCGTGGAGAGCAGCCCAAACGCCAGTGTCGCGACCACCAGGCCAAGCAGCGTCAACAGCGCGCGTGCCCGGTGGCGCCAAATATTACGAAACAAGAGTCGTGCAATCAGCATCTGCGAAATCGTGATCGCGAATCAGTAGGAGGCGCTGCTCTCGAGCTGGCCTTTTTCCAAATGCAGAATCGCCCGCGCATGTTCGGCCGCCTTCGGATCGTGCGTCACCATCAGAATGGTTTTGCCCGAGTCACGGTGCAGCCGCTCGAGCATGGCAAGAATCTCTGATGCCGACTGCCGGTCGAGATCGCCGGTAGGCTCATCGGCCACAATCAGCGCGGGGTCGGTGATCAACGCCCGGGCAATCGCGACCCGCTGCTGCTGCCCACCCGACAGCTCGCTGGGCCGATGATCCATACGGTCGGAGAGCCCCACCGTGGCCAATGCCTCTTTCACGCGCCGGTCTTTTTCCGACGCCGTGGCCGATGTCAACGCCAGAGGCAGGGCAACATTCTCATAGGCGGTAAGGACCGGAATCAGGTTGTAGAACTGAAAAATAAAACCAACATGGGTCGCCCGCCATTTGGCGAGTTCCGATTCTGAAAGCTGTGAGATGTCTCGGCCATCAATCACAATTTCTCCGCGATCGGGCCGATCAATACCTGCGATCAAATTAAGCAATGTGCTTTTGCCCGAACCCGAGGGACCCATCAAGGCTAAAAAGTCGCCCGAGGCCACAGAGAGCGTAAGGTCGTTAAGCACCGGAATGGCCTGCCCCCCGCGACGGTAACTTTTGGTGACGCCACGCAGTTCAATCATGAGGCCGTTACGCGAATGCGCTGACCATCCCGAAGCCCTGATGGCCGAATCACCACTCGGGCGCCCGGCTTCAGCATAGGCACCGGCACGAGATCCCCCGCCGCATCCGACGCTTGGGATGGGCCGACCACAACCTGCTTCACATGGTCTTGCTCAATCACATAGACACATACGTTTTCACCGCACGGCGCAAGCGCCTGCCGACTGACCGCCACAATCGGCTGTTGCTCTTTTGCCGTCAGCGGCCGCTGCAAAAATACAACCTTGGCAGACATATCGGGCAGCACGCGGTCGTCACGAGACTGAAACTTCACTTTGACCAGACGCGTCGCCTTGGATCGGTCCATCGTGGGAACCATACGCACCACCTCGCCCAAGAAGCGCTCGCCCGGCAGTGCATCCAAGGCAATCTCGGCAGGCTGCCCGATGCTGAGCTTGCCTATGTTCGACTCCGAGACATCGGTCTCGACCTCGAGCGTGCTCATATCGGCGATGGTGACAACGGCACCTTTGGAATCGGCAGCCGATGAAAAGGGGGTGATGTTATCGCCGACATTTGCATTTTTGGTGAGCACGACAGCATCAAACGGTGCGCGTATCTCGGTCTGCGCAACATTCGCCTCGGCAACACGCTGGGCTGCCTCAGCAGCCGCGACGGCGGCCTTGGCCTTCTCAAGCCGCGCGATGGTGGCGTCGTGCGATGAAGCCGAAATGAATTTCTGGCCAAGAAGCCGCTCACTGCGCTGCGCATGTTGCTGGGCATCCCGAAGATCGGCCTGGGCAACCCCCACCTGGGCGCGGGCCTGGTCCAGTTGCGCGACCACATCACGACTCTCGAGCCGAGCGAGTACCTGGCCGGCGGTCACTGAAGACCCCTCTGCCACCCCGAGCCACTCGAGTCGCCCTGTGGCTTTTGACGACAACGCCGCTTTGCGCTGGGCCACGACATAGCCTGTCGCGTTCAAGACCGAAATCGACTGCGAGGGGTACGCCTGGACTACCGGCGTGGACTGCACGGTCTGGGCCTGCCCCATCCAGGCATAAAGGCCGACGGCCGCCAACACCATTCCCCCTACCCACACCCATCGAAATCGTATAAATCCGAATGCCACGCTGCCTACCTTGGTCGATAATCTTTCTTAGTCAAGCCCCCATGTTACGGGAAAGCCCTGCCCCCAACCAACGGAGACCACTGCCATGCCTTCTTCCTGGATGCCTATCACCAACGACCGCGGCGAACGCTTTGACGCCTACGTGAGCCTACCCCCCACGGGTAAAGGCCCCGGACTGGTCATCATTCAAGAGATATTCGGCGTCAACGAACACATACGTGCTGTTGCGGATCAATACGCAGCCGACGGCTATTGCGTGCTTGCGCCCGACATCTTTTGGCGCGATCAGCCACGCTTGGAGCTCAACTACGACCAGACCGGATTTGATCGTGGGCTCGCGCTTCTTGCTGGTTTGAATATCGAACAGACTGCGAACGACCTCAGAGCCACTGTCGATGCACTGCGCCGCCATAAGGCCTGCTCGGGGCAGGTGGGATCACTTGGCTTTTGTATGGGCGGACTGCTCAGTTTTGTGGCCGCTGCGCAGGCGGGCGTAGATTCCGCAGTTTGTTATTACGGCGGTGGTATCCATCAGCATTTGGACAAGGTCGATGACATAACGTGCCCTATGCTTTTTCACTTTGCGGAGAAGGATGGCTACATACCCGCCTCGGCTGTTACGGCAGTCCGTAAGGCCATGAAGGGCCGCAGTAACGTGCGCATCGTGGTGCATCCCAACGTTGACCACGGCTTTAACTGCTGGCGTAGGCCCGCATGGGATCAGGTGACTGCAGCGCGGGCGCGCGGCCAGAGCCTGGTGCACCTCTCTGAAACCTTACGTTAAGCAGACTGCGTCAAGTCATTGCCTACCTTTGCATTGCTGTTGGTGTTGGGTGCGGCCGTCTGCCACGCCGGGTGGAATATCGCGCTGAAAAAAGCGCACGGTAGCGGACTGTCGTTTTTTGCCTTACTTGGAATTGCCGAGATCATTGTCTGGGCGATTCCGGTCTGGCTGCTACTACCGAGCATTGAAGACTTCAATCCAGACTGGCTGGTCGCCATGTTCGGAAGTGCGGTGGTGCACATTGCCTATTTTTGGCTACTGCTTCGCGCCTATAAAAGCGCTGACCTGTCACTGGCCTATCCGCTGGCGCGCGCAACCGGCCCCCTGCTGTCGGTGCTTGCTGCTGTCGTGTGGCTCAACGAATCACCGACGTGGTGGGGCATCACAGGAGCCCTCTTGATCATTGCGGGATCGGTGTGGATTGGACTCTCGGGCGCCAAGGCCACCCACATGGGACCCGCACAGCTTAAGGGCATTGGATTCGCAGTGCTCTGCGGCAGCATGATTGCCATCTACACCGTCTGGGACCAGCAATCTGTGACAGCGGTTGGGGTGCCCGTGATGCTCTTTTACTGGGGCTCGATTGTGATGCGTGTGATGCTTACCCTTCCGGCACTGTGGTTTGATCGCGCCGCACTACCGGTATGGGCACGGCAAGATGCAAAGGTGTTGCTCACGGTAGCCGTGCTCTCGCCATTGGCCTACATGCTTGTCTTGATGGCGATGAAGATCGCTCCCCTAAGCCTTGTCGCGCCGGCCCGCGAAATCAGCATTTTATTGGGCGTGCTTGCGGGTGCGAAATTTTTGAATGAGGGCCATCTGATCTCTCGGCTCGGGGCCGCCGCCCTGATGGTTGCAGGCATCACGTTGCTGGGTCTTGGCTAGACCAAGGCGCCTGCTCTGACCAACGGGCCTCACGGACCTTGGACCAAAGTACCTCAAGCAGTTGGTGGGCCTGTGTGCGATCGGCCTGAAATGCAGCCGTGCCTGAAACCGGCGATGAAAAGACCCAGCGGGCGCCCTGCTCACTCACCGTGATATCGATCGAGGCAACAAGGCCCATGGCAGGGCCGGACGCCACCTCTCGATTTGGCGGTGGAGGCCGATCACCCTTGCGTTCGAGAAACTCCTTGACCGCACTCTGGTGGCTCTGACGAGCCTCGCCGCGATCCTGGGCCTGCGTTAAGAGTTCGTAAGAGCGCTCCAGCATGGGAAGTGCAATCCGCCGTGAGAGCCAAAACTTGGCTTCATGGGCGCCGTCAACCAGCCGAAGCCACAGCCGGTCTTCCGAATCGCTGTAGCCCATCGTGACACTCGTGTAGAGCACTGGTGGGGCGTTCATGGAAAAAGGAATTGGTAGCGGGGGCAGGATTTGAACCTACGACCTTCGGGTTATGAGCCCGACGAGCTGCCAGACTGCTCCACCCCGCGTCAGAGAGATAATGAGTATATATGAAATTCTGTCCCGATTGCGGTGCCCCAACCGAAACGCGTGTTCCTGAGGGCGACACACGGCCACGCGCGGTGTGCACCGCCTGCCGTGCGATTCACTACATCAACCCCAAATTAGTCTTGGGCACGATTCCCGTTTGGAATGACCAGATCTTGCTGTGTCGACGGGCTATCGAGCCTCGGTATGGACTGTGGACCCTGCCCGCCGGGTTCATGGAAATCGGAGAGTCCACAGCGCAAGGTGCTATGCGCGAGACGCTTGAGGAAGCCGGCGCACGCGTGACACTCGGACCGTTGTTTTCCGTCTTCGACATTCCGCATGTTGACCAGGTGCATCTTTTTTATACAGCCCAGCTCAACGATCTCGATTTCGCAGCCGGTGAAGAGAGTCTTGAGGTCAGGCTATTCCGGGAGCATGAGATTCCATGGCAACAACTCGCCTTTCGCACCGTGACGGCGACACTGCGTTTTTATTTTTATGATCGCCGCACTGGGCAGTGCTTAGTGCACACCGGTGACATACGCGATATCGAACTGCCGCATGACGCGCCGCCTGCCCTGGATCAACCCCGGTGATGCTTTCCCCCCCACGACCGAGGCCTTCACACTCGACGAAGGTGCAAACGGTCTTCTGGCGGCCGGTGCCGATCTCTCGGCAGCACGTCTGAAGCAAGCCTACGGCCTCGGGATCTTTCCTTGGTTCAGCGAGGGCGAGCCGGTGTTGTGGTGGACGCCGAACCCCCGCATGGTGCTCATGCTTGATGAATTCAAGATCTCGACGTCCTTTCGAAAAACCATCCGGCGCGCTGCACACGACGCCGAAGTTGAGATCATCGCCGACGCGGATTTTGTGCAGACCATGCATGCCTGTGGCGCTCCTCGCGCAGCACAATCCGGCACGTGGATTAACCCCATGATGATCGAGGCTTACCAGGGCCTCCACCGTATCGGCCTGGCCCACAGCGTTGAAGTGCGCCGGTCCGGCACGGTTGTCGGTGGGCTGTACTGCGTGTCGGTGGGCCGGATGGTCTTTGGTGAATCCATGTTTTCCCGCGAAACCGACGCCTCGAAATTGGCCTTGGCGGCGTTGGTGGCCTGGATGCGCCGCCACGGTGGGCTGGTGATAGACTGCCAACAGCGTACGCAACATCTGGCGTCGCTGGGGGGAAGAGAGATCAGTCGGTCTGCGTTTGAATCCTTGATCACGCCACTCGTGAAGGATGCGACTTTGCCCTGGACCACCAAACCCATGACCCGCGCCGTGTTGGGCGACCTGGCGTAAACCCATGGCCCACTTAAAAGACCTCCCTGTTGTTGCGCTTCAGTTTTATGTCACGGCGCCTTACCCCTGCAGCTACTTGACGCACCTGCGGGCGCGCTCACAGGTTGCTACACCTAATCATTTGATCAATAGCCAGGTCTACAGCGATCTGGTCCAGATCGGATTCCGGCGCAGCGGAGTGTTTGCCTATCGTCCCTACTGCGACGGCTGCAAGGCCTGTGTTCCCCTTCGCATTCCCGTGCACACGTTTGAGCCCAACCGGACGCAACGACGGGTCTGGAAAAAAAATCAAGATCTGGTCGCGCGCACCACTGGTCTGCGATTTGAAGACGAGCACTATCGGCTCTATCAGACCTACCAATCACTGCGCCATGCAGGCGGTGGCATGGACCACGACAGCCGCGAACAGTATTCCCAATTTCTTTTGCAAAGCCGTGTCGAATCCGAACTCATAGAGTTCCGTGATCGCGATGGCCATCTGAAGATGGTCTCGATCCTGGACCGACTCGCCGACGGGCTCTCATCGGTCTACACGTTTTACGACCCCAGCGAAGACCGTCGCAGCCTCGGCACTTATGGCATTTTGTGGCAGATTGATGCGTGCCAACGCCAAGGACTCCACCACCTTTATCTGGGCTACTGGATCAAAGAGAGCCCCAAGATGGCCTACAAATCAGGCTTTATGCCGCACGAGTTATTGGTCAATGGGGTCTGGACACCCAACGACTAATTCAGGTCTTTCTCACCAATGAATCTCTTTTCCAGCTATGCCTGGCTTCGGCCCATGCTGTTCTCGATGGACCCCGAGACGGCCCATAACGTCACCTTTCAGGCGCTGGAGTCGGGTCGCCGAATGGGACTACTGCCCGCAAGTGCCCCACTCGCGGGACGTGCCGTGCGGCTCGCCGGATTAGCGTTTCCAAACCCCATTGGGCTCGCGGCTGGACTGGATAAAAATGCAGCCCATCTGGATGCGCTGGGCTGCTTTGGATTCGGTTTTATTGAAGTGGGCACGGTCACCCCCGTCGCCCAGCCCGGCAATCCGAAGCCTCGCTTGTTTCGACTGCCAGAGCATCGCGCGTTGATCAACCGTTTCGGATTTAACAACGACGGCCTCGATGCGTTCATCGCCAATGTCAAACGCTCACGATGGGCAAAGGAAAAACGTGGCGTGCTGGGATTGAACATTGGGAAAAATGCAAGCACACCGATCGAGCAGGCCGACCACGATTACCTGCGGGGACTCGATGCGGTTTACCCATGGGCCGACTATGTCACGGTCAACATTTCATCGCCGAATACGAAAAACCTCAGGGACTTGCAGCATGAAGAAGCGCTGGATCGTCTGCTTTCCGCACTGAAACGCCGGCAAGATGCGCTCGCCCGTGAACATGGGAAACATGTACCCATTTTTTTGAAGATTGCGCCTGACCTGATGGATGAACAGATTCAATCGCTGGCGCAGCGCTTAAAGGCCCACGGCATTGAAGGCGTGGTGGCCACCAACACCACCTTGTCGCGGAAGGCCGTAGCCGGTCACGCCCATGCTGCCGAAGCCGGCGGGCTGTCCGGCGCCCCGTTGCTGGAAGCATCCAACCACGTGATTCGTACACTTCGATCCGCGCTTGGGCCCACGTACCCCATCATCGGCGTGGGTGGCGTGATGAGTGGCGACGACGCACGCGCCAAATTAGACGCAGGTGCAGACCTCGTACAGATCTACACAGGATTGATTTACTGCGGCCCCGGACTGGTGGCCGATGCCGTGCGCGCCACGCGATCGGCGTAGAGTTCGCGAAACGTTTTCGACGCCGGCACAGGAAGATCCCGGAAATCGGTCCAGCCTTTGGCCATCGCCAGATGCTTGACCCGGCCACCTTTGCGGCCCATGCTGCGCAGAACGCGATTGGCAATGCCTGTGAGCAGTGCATAGAGCTGGGGCCGGACCGCGACAAATCCCCACACCGCCATCGCAATACGCTCGGAGGTTGGCCGTAAGTGCCGATCAAACTGACGCTCACGCAACTTACGCAACAGATCAGGCAGTGGAATACCCACAGGACAGACCACATGGCACTCGCCACACATGGTCGCCGCCTGCGGCAAGTCCAACGCATTTTCAAGCCCCACATAACTGGGCGTGAGAACCGACCCCATCGGCCCTGGATAGACCCAGCCGTAAGCATGCCCACCGATCTTTTGGTACACGGGGCAATGGTTCATGCACGCACCGCAGCGTATACACCTCAGCATCTCTTGAAACTCGCTGCCCAACAGGCTGGACCGGCCGCCATCGACCAGCACGAAATACATGTGATCCGGGCCATCGGGTTCGTCCGGTGCGCGGACCCCGGTCAGCAACGAAATGTAGTTCGAGATGGATTGGCCCGTGGCACTGCGGGTCAGCAGCCGTGCAATCGTGGCGAAGTCTTCAAATGTCGGCAGCACCTTCTCAATACCGGTGACCACGACATGGACCTTCGGCATGACCGTGCACATGCCCTCATTGCCTTCGTTGGTCACCAGCGCCACAGAGCCGGTCTCGGCAATCAGAAAATTACCGCCCGTCACGCCCATATCAGACGTCAGAAACTTCGGCCGCAGCATCTCCCTGGCCTCACGGGTCAGCTGAGGAATATCGGTCAGACGAGGCTTGTTGTGCACCTTCGAAAACAGATCGGAGATTTCTTCTTTATCTTTGTGAATGACCGGGGCAATGATGTGGCTTGGAGCCTCGTTGTCATTGATCTGCAAGATGTACTCACCAAGATCCGTTTCCACCGACTCGATTCCCTCACGGGCCAGTGCGGTGTTCAACGCCATTTCTTCGGACACCATCGACTTTGATTTGGTCACCCGTTTGACCTGGTGGTGCTTGGCAATTCGGACCACCAACTCAGAGGCCTCCGCCGGGGTCTCCGCAAACAACACGGTGGCGCCCCGGGCCTTAGCATTACGCTCGAACATCTCGACCCAGACATCGAGACGATCCAGCACGCGGTTACGCCGTTCGATAGCCGCCTGCCGGGTGGCATCGAAATCAATTTCTTGCATGACATGGGCACGGGCGGTCACGAATTTTTCCGCCAGTTTTTTAAGGTTCCGTTGCAGGCGGGTGTCGGCCAGTTTTTCGCCGGCTCTCGCCTGAAAATGCATTGATTGAACACGCATTAAAAAGTCGCCTCCAGGTTAAACCGCAAAGCGTTCACGATTCTTTCGCCGACGGCGCAGACGAGACATCACCCGCCAAGACCTGGGCCACATGCAGCACCTGCGTCCGTTCATCACCAAGCCGCCGAAGTCTGCCCTCAATGTTTAACATGCAGCCCAGATCGCCCAGCACCACGGCCTGTGCACCCGTATCTTGAATGTTGTGCACTTTTTCATCCACGATCGCCGCAGAGACATTGCCATACTTCATGGCAAAAGCGCCCCCAAAACCACAGCAGGCTCGGCAGTCCTTCATTTCCTTCAGATCCAGTCCGGGAATCTTCGCCAGAAGCGCGCGGGGCTGCTGTGACACGCCAAGCTCCCTCAGTCCGCTGCAACTGTCGTGGTACGTGACCGTGCCCTGCACCTTGGACGGCACGGTTTCCAGCTTGAGGACCGAGGCTAAAAAGTCGGTGAGTTCGTAGACACGCGGCGCCAGATCCGCCATCCGACGTTTGAGCGGTGGATCATTGCTGAAAAGGTCAAAGTAATGGACCTTGATCATGCCGGCGCACGACCCCGAGGGCACCACAACGTAGTCATAACCCTCGAGCTGGCCCAAGACGCGCACGGCGAGCTGATGCGCGGTACGGCGATCCCCGGCGTTGTAAGCCGGCTGTCCGCAGCATGTCTGCCCGTCGGGTACGACCACGTCGCACCCACCATGCTCCAGCAGTTTGAGCGCTGATAGGCCAATCTCGGGGCGCATCAGGTCCACCAGGCAGGTCACAAACAGAGCAACTCGGGGTTTGGGAGTGGTCATAAATGAGTGTCGCCAGTGATCGGATTTGTGCCGACGGCAGTTTCCATGCAATAAAATCGCATTTTGCCACTTGATAACGGCAGTATGAGAGATCCCACCTCGGCCACGCCCAAGAAGCCCCACAGCCCACCGGCATCCGATGCGCCGCAGCGTAAACTCGTGGCGCCCCCGGTGGCGCCCAGCAGGCTGGCCATCCAGGTCATCGAGCGAATGATGACCCTTCTTGATGCACTGGCCAAGAAATCCGAGCCCGTCTCACTGAAAGAACTGTCCCACACGAGTGGGCTTCACCCCTCGACGGCCCACCGAATTCTGAACGACTTGGTGTTGGCGCGTGTGGTCGACCGAACCGAACCCGGCAGCTATCAGCTCGGCATGCGGCTCTTGGAACTCGGCAACCTGGTCAAGGCCCGGCTCAACGTCCGGGATGCGGCGGCCGGGCCGATGCGCGATCTGCACCGCCTGACCGGAGAGACCATCAATCTCTCTGTTCGCCAAGGCGATGAGATTGTTTACGTGGAGCGCACGGTCAGTGAGCGTTCCGGCATGCAGGTGGTCCGTGCGATTGGTGGCCGGGCACCGCTCCACCTGACGTCCACCGGCAAGCTCTTTCTCGCACACGACGAACTCCGTGCCGTGCGTTCGTACAGCATGCGTACCGGACTGGCCGGTCACACCGCAAACAGCATTACCGATCTTCCGGCACTCGAGCACGAGCTCGAGGAAGTTCGTAAACGGGGGTTTGCACGCGACAACGAAGAACTCGAACTTGGCGTGCGCTGTATTGCATCGGGTATTTTTGACGACAGCGGCGAACTGGTGGCTGGGCTGTCGATCTCGGCCCCTGCCGATCGGGCGAACGATGGCTGGATCCAGGCCCTAAACGACACGGCCCGGGCGATCTCGTCGGCACTCGGCTACGAGCGCGCAGGAACCGACTGACGGTCTTTCTCGGTCGACAACCACCGGCGAATACGCTCCGCATCGGAAATACGGCTGGCACTGCCCTGCGCATCGAGCATGACGATCACAACATCTTGGTTGTCGATCGTGGCCTGCATGACCAGACACTTTCCGGCATCACGGATGAAACCCGTTTTCGACACACCGAGCTCCCAGTTATCGTTCCGGGTAAGCGCATTGGTGTTACGAAACTGCTGCTGACGACCGCCCACACGTACGATCGCATCACGGTCGGTGGAGTACTGCCGAATCAAGGGATACTCCGAGGCCGCCGACACCATGCGCGCAAGATCACGCGGCGTGGATTGGTTGTTGCTGCTTAAGCCTGTCGGCTCCACAAATTTTGAATTCGTCATGCCGAGCATGGCTGCTTTGGCGTTCATAGCCTCGATAAAGACATCCAATCCGCCCGGGTAGCTGCGGCCAAGGGCATGGGCAGCGCGGTTTTCCGACGACATAAGGGCCAGATGCAACAGCTCAGCCCGCGTGAATTTCATGCCCACCCGCAGACGCGAGCCATGGTATTTCTCTAGCTGCGTGTCTTCCTTCGAAATCGTAATGACCTCTGAGAGCGGGAGATCAGCCTCGAGCGTCACGATCGCGGTCATGACCTTGGTGATCGAGGCGATCGGCAGTTGCACATCAGGATTTTTATCCAGCAGCACCTCGCCGGTGTGCTGATCCACCACCAATACAGCGCTTGAATTCAGTGCGATTTCGCTGAGCTCGGAACGAAGACCAAGCCGCGTGCCCATGGAGTTGTAGCCTGGTTCGGTACGGACAACGGGGTTTCGCTTGGTGGTTTTGCTGCTGGCGCTCTTGGCGGACACCTTCTGCTTTTTGACGCTGCTGTTGGCTGCACGAGACGTGGCTGCATTGGATTTCGGCGCAGTCTTAGCGGCCTGAGATTTGGCCGGGGCGCTCGGCGATTTGGTGGCCCCCGTTTGGGTGGTGGACTGTGCCCAGCCCGTCTTGGCCGCCACTGCGGCCCCCAAAAATGCGGCTAGCACCATCGCTGTGGTCTTTGTACCCGCCATGTTTGGAGTTCTCCCTCTGCAAAACGAATGCCGCATGCTAGCAAAGGTTTTCCGTTTCGCCAAGTAAAAAATGATTCTTTTCAATGGGTTAGACCGGAAACTGAATTTCAGGTATCACGACCCCCTGAATCCCTCCAATATTGCAGCGCACAGGAGACCGTCGCCAGCTGAATCTCGACGGTGTCCGAAATGTCACGGGCGTAACCTCCGGCCATCGTGACCGCGACGGGAAGACCGTGCCGCTGCGCGAACGCAAAGACCCGCTGATCACGCGCGTACAAACCTGCTTTGGTGAGCGCCAGTCGGCCAAGTCGATCATCTTCAAACGGATCGGCACCGGCAAGATAAATCACAAAATCCGGCGAAAAACGCGATGCCATTTCGGCCAGAGCCCAGTCCAGACGTGCAAGGTACTCATCATCCGTGGTGCCGTCAGCAAGCTCTACATCGAGTGACGAGCGCTCCTTGCGAAAGGGAAAGTTTGTTGCGCCGTGAATCGACAACGTAAAGATACTCGGATCGTTTTGGGTGATCGATGCGGTGCCGTTGCCTTGATGCACATCCAGATCAATGACCGCCACACGTTGCGCGCTGTCTTCGTTTTGTAATGTTCGAATCGCGACCACCGCATCGTTAAAGCAGCAATACCCCTCGGCCCGATCGGCGTGGGCATGATGGGTTCCACCGGCGAGGTTCACGGACACGCGATCATGCAACGCACGCCTGCATGCCATAACGGTGGCGCCGACCGACCGGCGGGAACGCTCCACCATCGCCATCGACCACGGAAACCCGAGGGCCACGATCTCTTTTCGGGACAGATCACCAGAGACCATGCGTGCGATATAGCCCGCATCATGGGCCTGCCGCAACATCTCATCACTCACCGGATCAGGCTCGTAAAGCCGAATTTGAGGGAATTCCCGGGCTACGCGTTCGCGCAACATGCGGTATTTCTCCATAGGGAAGCGATGGCCTTCCGGTAACGGCAACACAAAACGATCGCTATAAAATACGTTCATAAAATCAATAATCACGAGGAGGTTGTCATGGCACTCTACCCCACACCAGAGGGCATGAGCGAGGCTCAAAAAGAAAACATCGAAGCGATGATGAAGCTTTCACAGAAAGCGTTTGAGGGCATTGAGAAGATGGTGGAACTGCAGCTCGGCGCAGCCCGGTCTTCATTGCAAGAGACATCTGAGAAATTCAAGGCACTGATGAGCGTGAAAGACGCCTCTGAGATCGTGACCATGAATCAGAACATGGCCACCCCGACCGCCGAGAAAGCATTGGCCTATTCGCGCACCATCTACGATATCGCTTCGCAGACCAGCGGTGAGGTGCAACGCCTGATCGATGCGCAAATCGCCGATGCCAACAAAAAATTGGTCGATGCTTTGGATGAGTTCGCGAAGACGGCGCCTGCGGGATCAGAGAGCATCGTGGCGATGATGAAATCGTCACTCACTGCAGCGAACTCAGCCTATGAGACGGCCAATCGGGCCGCACGCCAAGTGGTCGAAATGGCAGAGCGCAACATGCTGGCGGCAACCAACGCCGGTTTAAACGCATCAAAACGCTAGTCCATGATCTCAGGGCCTATCGTCGAATCCGGCGATAGGCCCCGGGGCGAGCCTCCAGAGAGGCAGGCATCACTTAGCGGCTTGCTGTCCGCTCTTCGGTGATCGTCCCGTTCAGTGCCAGCACACCCTCCCGAAATTCCTGATAGGCCTGATCGAACAAAGGGGAGGCCGTTGGCACGCCATCGTGCTCTGCCACGGCCTGGGCTTTTACGCCGAGCTCAACGTGTTTGGGAAGGCCATCGTCACCCGCCGACGGCAGGCTGTAGAACTTGAACTGCGGGTAGCGCTCACAGAGTCGTTGCATGAGTGGCGTGACCGTGGCTTCAAAGAGCTTGAGCACCACCATCGAACGATCAATTTCAGCTGCACTACGAAACAGGTGCCGATAGCGGGTCTCCAATACCCACTCGATCATGGGCCAGGCCATCACCGGAAAGCCTGGCACGAAATAATGCTCTCCCACTGAGAAGCCCGGGATTTTGTTGTACGGGTTAGGAATGATCTCCGCACCTTTCGGGAATTCGCCCATGCGCAGCCGATCGTCGGTCGCCGGCTGACCCGTGTCCGCAGCACGCTCGCGAATCAGGCGCTCTGCCTGTGGGTGCAAGGCCAGGCCAACGCCCAGCGCTTGGGCTGCCGCCTGACGGGTGTGATCATCCGGTGTGGATCCAATCCCGCCACATGAAAACACCACGTCACCCGATGCAAACGAGTGGGTCAGCGCCTTCACGCAACGCTCCCGGTCATCGCCGAGGTACTGCACCCACGACAACGCGAGCCCGCGTGCAGCCAAAATCGACTTGATCTGTTCAAAATGACGATCTTGTCGCTTTCCCGACAGGATTTCGTCGCCCATGATGTAAAGGCCAAAGTGTTTGGTCATGATCGTGGCCTAAAACGAGTGTGCTCTTGTTTACCGTGGGTGCTCGGCGGGCGGCCTGTGATCCCGCGGTGCGCTGCGCGAAAACGACTGCACGAGATGACGAAGGCCGATCCACTGCTGGTGCCAGAACCCATTGCCATAATTTACGCCATCGGCCTGGTCACGAATACCGGTGGGGTCCAGCGATTCCCCTCGGGCCAGGCGTTGATCACCGGACCAGTCGGCCGTTTTAAACAAGAGATCCCAGATGGGAAACAGCACCGCAAAGTTCACGCCCCTGGCCCGCCCCTCATGCCCAATCCCCACCGCGTGATGCACACGATGAAATGCGGGCGAGACCAACACCCGTGCCAAGGGCGCAGGAAATGCGATCGCGACATTGGAGTGCTGAAGGCTCTGCCAGACGCGCGTGATCACCACAAAACCAAGGAACTGCGCAGGCGCGACACCGATCAGCACAGCGACAAAGGCTAGGACTCCATCGCGAATAAGGTCGTCAAAAAGGTGGTTACGGTTGTCGGTCCAGACGGTCATACGGCGTTGAGAGTGATGCACGGCATGCAGGGCCCACCACCAATGCCATTGATGCTGAAACCGATGCATCCAGTAGTCCACGAAATCGAGCACAAGCACATAGACGAGCGCCGCCAACACAGGCACGTACGTCAGGCCCAATGCATTGTCGAGTTGAAATCCGGCCAGACCCCAGGCGCGCAGGCCGTCTTTGAGCTCCAGCACCAGGGGCTGCATCACCGCGAACATCAAAATGGCAAAGCCACCTAATCGATGCAGCAGCGTGTAGGCCATATCCACGCGGGCCCGATCACCGGGCCCCTGCAGGGCCCGACGGTCGGCAGGCCGCCAGCGCTCCAGGGGGAGTATCACCGCAGCCAACACGACCATCTCGAAGACACCAATCAGAAACCACTCTGTGAAGTCGAAGGCCTCTTCCATGAAGCTTCGAAGGCCTAGCACTCCTAACAGAGGGAGCACAGCCGACTCAAACAAAATGGCATGAATCTCAGAAAACCAGAGTACAAGACTATCGATCACGGAATCGGCTTGGTGAGGTTAGCGGTCGATGCAATCGTTCGAAAACAGAAACCCTTGGATTTTAGCCCTGCAATCAGGGGGTCAAGCATAGGAGCATAGGGATCCTTGCGGGACCAGATCCCGAGGTGGGCCATCAGTACATCGCCGGGGCGAATGTCGCGCAGCGCCTTATCAAGCAGCTGCCGGTTGGGATAGCGGTCGCTGGGCAGCTCATCACCAAGAAAACCAGCGGGGCTCCAATGGATATGCTCAAACCCGCAACGCTTTGCGGCGGTCAACGACTCCGGTGTGGTGTGACCCCCGGGCGCCCGCCAAATGGGGTCGAGTCGTCGGCCGGTCATCTGAAGAAATCGTTCCTCGACCCGACGCAATTCGCGACAAAAGCCATCGCCGTCGAGCGACACCACCCGTGCCGCATCCTCATGATGCTGGGGCCGATAACGAATCAGGCCAGAGGCTGCCGACAGAATCCGGCCATGGCGCCAGGTATGCGAGCCAAACGTGTGGCCCTCGGCCACGCGGTTCCGCCAATAGTCGGCCCAGCCGTCATCCAACGCGTAATCACCACGAAAGGTTTTTTCATGCGAAAGGAAAAATGTTGCCTTCACCTGATGCTTGGCCAAAATGTCGGCAATTGCCTGGGCATGTTGCATGCCCCCCGTATCGAGCGTCAAAAAAACCGGCTTGTCGCAGGCCTGAGCATGCGATGCAGCTGCAAGAATAAATACCGCAGAGGCCAGACGACTGCGACCGCTGCCCAGCACCTGGCTGAGGCAATACGCGACCTTAAACAAGACCCGCCCGATCATGCAGATACACGCCATGGGGAGATCGGCCGACACGAATCTGTTTGACCACCTTGCCCTCATCCAGGCTGACCATGGCCACCGATCGATTCCAACGCTGCGTCACCCAGACCTGCTTACCCGACGCATGGACCTCCATGCAATCGGGTCCACCCGGCACCGGAATCTCTTGCTCAACGCGCAGACGGCTCATGTCGATACGCGAGATGGTATTGGCCACGCGATTGGACACCCAGAGGTCACGCTTGTTGCCGTGATTACGAAACGCATGGGCCCCCTCGCCCGTGCGTATGTGCTGAACGATGCGGGGTGTCTTGGCTGCCCCTCCAAACGGATCAATGACCGCCACCGAATCCGAACCCATCACACCAACAAACAGCAATTGAGAGTCAGGTGTGATCGCAATCCCCGCGGGCAGCTTACCCACCGGTAGACGCCAGAGCACCACGAGCCGTTGCAAATCAATGGCCACGACTTCATCGGAGTCCTGTAGCGTGCAATACACGGTGCGGCTGTCCCCCGAGAACACCAGATGACTGGGTGTTTTGGCCAGATCAAATCGGGCAAGCCCCTTCAGATGCATCTGATCACCAACGCCTACGCGGCGGTAAACATCCACATGATCAAGCCGATTAGCACAGGTGACGAAAAAATTCTGGTCGGGTGAAAAACCCAGGTGATACGGATCTGCCACCCCTTGCATGGACATTTCCACGCGCCCGCTCTCGGGATTGATGAACGTGAGCGAGTCTGACACGGCGTTGCCCACGATCACGTGGCGGTTATCCGGTGTGGGGTAGAGATGATGGGGTTCCTTGCCGGTCGGAACTCGGCCGATCACCTTATGAGTCTCGGGATGAATCAGCGCGATATCAGCATCGCGGGAATTCAACACGATGATCGGATAGGCTACGCGCGTTGGAGTCTGCTGGGGAAGCGCATGGCCTGACAACGCCGCCACGGAAGCCCCGAGACCGGTGGCCAACAGCGCACGACGGGTTGAATTTAGAGAAGCTGGCATGCGCGGATTATGACGGGAATCTCAGGCATCGTTTTGAAGGTTCACCCAGGCCTTCTGGAGCCGCTTGACCGACATCGGCAACGGTGTTTTCAATTCCTGCGCAAACGTCGCAACCCGAAGCTCCTCACACATCCAACGAAATTCTGTGGCGGCATCCGACCACCCCCCGCGATTCTGGCTTGCCCAGCGCCAAAACGGCTGCTCGACCGTGGCGACCTCGCGGGCCCAGACGGTATCGCGGGCCGGATCGGCTCGGCACTTATCCATACGGGCCGAAATGGCCTTCAAATAACGAGGGAGATGGGTCAGCCGCTCAAATGGGGTGGCCAACAAAAAATCCTTCGGGACCAGGCGAGTGAGTTGCTGCTCAATGTCGGCGAGTGCAGATGGAAAACCCCGAAGCGTGGGCAGCTTCTTGGCCACCGCGCTGTGCTCGGCCACAACGGCGGCCGACAAACGCAGAATCTCTTGGCCCACCAGCAAGACCCGTGACCGCCCACGCTCCCAGCGCGCCGAAAACTCGTCTTCACTATCCGGCAGACCATCTGCCAAAAACACGCGCTCCATGGTGAGTGCACGCAGATCCCGTACAAAGGTGTCCAACGATCCCATAGCGGTCAAGACCATGCCAAGCTCGCGGCGCCCGTGAACCTCTTTTTCAAGCGCCTTGAGCGGTTCTTTGGCTGCGTGGGCGAATCGATCCCGCCACTGCTCGCGTGTTGGAAGCCCCTTGGCCGCAAGGGCCTGCTCGTTCGACACGCCCAATGCCGATTGAAGGGACACGAGATCACGGCCCTCGGCCAGCATGCGGCCATGTGGATCCAACACCCGCACATTCATGCGGCAGTGGGGGCTCAAGCCGTCGAGCTTGAAATCATCACGCCGAGGCGCGACACCCGTCTGCTGAACAATATCTTGGATCAACGCCTGCACAAGGGGCATCGTTCCGCGTTGCTCATGCCAGCGGGCACAAAACCCTGCGGCATACTCCGGCAACGGCACACAATGCCGGCGGAGTTTTTGCGGCAACGTTTTGAGCAGCGCAATCACCTTCTCCTTGAGCATGCCGGGCACGAGCCAATCCATGGCCTGCGGCTGCAGATCACTCAGCCGGTCCGGCGTCACCAAAAGCGTCACGCCATCACGGGCGCCACCGGGGTCGAAGTGATACTCCAACGCAAAGGCCAGCACCTGACCTCCCTGCCTCACCGACAATACTTTTGGAAATTGATCCGACGTAATGCCTGCTGCCTCGTGACGCATCAGGTCTTCTTTTGCAAGGCATAAAAGATCGGGATTACTTTGGCTCGCTGCCCTGTACCACCGGGTCAGGCCATCGGCATCGGCCACATCGGCGGGCAAACACCGGTCGTAAAACGCAAACAGCAGTTCATCGTCGATCAAGATATCGGGGCGTCTGGCCTTGTGTTCGAGCGCCTCGACCTCTTTGATTCGTTTCTTGTTTTCAATAAAGAAACGAAGCCGGCAATCCCAGTCGCCCTCAACCAACGCCTGCCGAATAAAGATCTCGCGTGCCTCTTGCAACTGACGCGGCCCCTGACCGGCCCAGGCAACGCGACGACGTTGGTAGACCGTCAGCCCATAGAGTGTCGCGCGCTGAAAGCCCACCACACGGCCTGATTTTTTCTCCCAATGGGGATCACTCACACTGGTTTTGAGAAGATGGGCACCGATGGTCTCCAGCCACTCAGGCTCGATGACGGCAATCATGCGCGCAAACAGGCGCGAGGTTTCGACCTGTTCCGCAGCCATAAGCCAACGCGGCGGCTTCTTGGCCAGGAGCGACCCCGGCCAGATCAGAAACTTGACGTCGTGGCAGCCATGCCAAATCGGCTCATCCGGTGCCCTACAGCCCACGTTGGAGAGCAATCCGGCAAGAATGGCCTGATGCACGGTATGAGCTGCCGCGGGCTGTTCGTTGGCACGAAAGCCCAGCGCAGATGTCCATTCACCAAGCTGCGCAACCACATCACGCCACTCCCGAACCCGCATGGGAGAGAGATACTCCGCCCGCAATGCCTGATCAAACTTTCGATTCGATTCTTTGTTATCCCACATCGCGGAGACATATGCCCAAAGCTTTAGCACGGACAAAAACTCGCTTGTGGGCTCAGCAAACCGTGCGTGCATGCGATCGGCCGCGCCCGAGAAGGCCTCTGGCCGTTCGCGGGGATCCTGGATGGATAGAAAACCACCGATCACCAGCAGTTCGGCGAGCGCTCCGAGATCCCGGGCCGCCACCAACATTCGCCCGATGCGCGGGTCCATCGGCAGTCGCGACAACGCCTGCCCGATTGCGGTCAGATTTCCACTCTCATCCAAAGCCCGAAGTTCGCGAAGGACCGTAAGCCCGTCGGCGACCGCTTTGCCCGAAGGTGGGTCGATGAAGGGAAAGTCTCGAACATCGGGCAGCCCCAATGCCTTCATGCGCAGCAATACGGCCGCAAGCGCACTTCGGTGGATTTCAGGGTCAGCAAAGGCGGGGCGGGAGGCAAAGTCAGCCTCATCGTAGAGGCGTATGCAGACTCCATCGGCGACCCGCCCACATCGGCCCATGCGCTGATTGGCCTGTGCCTGTGCGATGGGCTCGATCTGAAGCTGTTCAACCTTTGCACGATAGCGATACCGTTTGACACGGGCCAGTCCCGAGTCGACAACATAGCGAATATCGGGGACCGTCAGTGAGGTCTCCGCGACATTGGTGGAGAGCACCACACGCCGTCGCCCGGAACGCCGAAACACGCGATCCTGATCGGCCTGTGACAGCCGGGCAAAGAGCGGCAACACCTCGGCAGCCATTTTTCCTGAGCGGGCCAACATGCTCTGCGATGACCGTGCGCGAAGCTCATCGGCAACGGCCTTGATCTCACGCTCCCCCGGAAGAAACACCAAAATATCGCCCGGACCCTGCCCACTCCAATCGCGCTCACACTCCTCAATGCCGGCAACAACGCTCTCAATGAGATCCTGATCCGTGGACAGCGGGGCGCGCCAACGCACCTCAACGGGGTACATACGGCCGGAGACTTCAATCACAGGCGCTGGCCGGCCGGGCTGGCCGAAATGCTGGGCAAAGCGCTGCGCATCGATCGTGGCGGAGGTGATCACGACGCGCAAATCGGGGCGACGCGGCAAAAGGTTTTTCAGGTAGCCCAACAAAAAATCGATATTCAGGCTGCGCTCGTGGGCCTCATCAATGATCAGAGTGTCATACGCCTTCAGCAGAGGATCGTGCTGGGTCTGCGCCAGCAATACGCCATCGGTCATGAGCTTCACGGGAATGCCCGGACGTGAGCGATCGTTGAACCGAATCTGATAACCCACGGCGGCCTGCGGCTCGTTGCCGCAGGGCGTGCCCAGTTCCTCTGCAATCCGCCGCGCCACGGTTACGGCGGCCAGCCGGCGGGGCTGCGTGTGGCCAATCGAGCGGCCGGACTGGCCACGGCCAAGGGCCAGGGCGATTTTGGGAAGCTGGGTGGTTTTGCCCGAACCGGTCTCGCCACAGACGATCACCACGGGGTGGTCCCGAATCGCAGCGGCAATTTCCTCCCGACGGGCGCTGACCGGAAGTGACTCGGGGAACTCAATGTGCATCAAGAAAATTATAATCAGCCGATGAATGCTAAAGCCCTCGCGCTGTCCAGCGCACGCCCCGACAGCAATGGCGAGTCATTGGCCGCACATCTGGCGCCAGACTTTGTGGTCTGGCTTCGCTCCGTCGCTCCCTATATCCATGCCTTTCGTAACAAGACCTTCGTGATCGGTTTTCCGGGGGAACTGGTCAAAGCCGGTCACCTAGAGAGCCTTGCACACGATGTCGCACTCTTGGCTGCCATGGGAATGCGTATCGTGCTGGTCCACGGCAGCCGGCCACAGGTCCAAGAACAGCTCACCCTGCGCCACGTGGAGAGCCGTTTCGTCAACGGTGTGCGCATCACCGACAAGCCATCACTGGAGTGCGCCAAGGAGGCGTCCGGTGAATTGCGTCTGGATATCGAGGCCGCTTTTTCGGCTGGCCTGCCCAACACGCCCATGGGCAATGCACGGATTCGCGTGATCAGCGGTAATTTTGTAACCGCCCGGCCCGTCGGCATCGTCGACGGCGTTGACTTTGAGCACACCGGCATTGTGCGAAAAATTGAATCTGAGGCCATTCGTCATGCATTGAACAGCGGCGCCTTGGTCTTGCTCTCGCCACTGGGCTTCTCGCCCACCGGTGAAGCCTTTAATTTATCCATGGAAGACGTCGCGACCAGCGTGGCCATCAGCCTTGATGCCGACAAACTGATTTTCATGGCCGAGGATGAGGCGGTTCCAAGTATCCACGGCGAGCGCGTGGCAGAGATCTCGGAAGACGACGCCGAAAAATACATTGCCCGTTCAAGCCTTCAGGCCGAAGCTGCATTTACGTTGCGCCATGCCCTGCGTGCCTGCGAAGGTGGCGTCGAGCGGGCCCACATCATTCCTTTTGCGCGTGACGGCGCCCTGCTGCTGGAGCTCTTCACGCACGATGGCATCGGCAGCATGGTGGTGGAAGAGACGCTTGAGGCACTTCGTCCAGCGTCCATCGACGATGTTGCCGCGATTGTGTCGCTGATCGAGCCACTGGAATCGGATGGCACCTTCGTGCGACGCGGACGCGCGAAAATTGAACGTGATATCGATCGGTTCACCGTGATCGAACACGATGGCGTGATCTTCGGCTGCGCAGCGCTCTATACCTTTGCAAAATCCCCTATGGGGGAGCTTGCCTGCTTGATGGTCAAAAGCGAGACCCAGGGTCAAGGCGACGGCGAGCGTCTACTCAAGAGTATCGAACAACAGGCCCGCCAAGCGGGCCTCAAAAGCCTGTTCGTGCTCACCACACGCACGGCCCATTGGTTTCTTAAGCGCGGTTTTAAAACCGGTTCGGTCGAGGAACTACCCAAGATGCGCAAAGAGTCGTATGACTGGGCGCGGAAATCTCAGATCCTGATCAAGCAGCTCGGTTAGTCAGGCGTCACGGACGCATCGTCGGCGTGCAACGCCGACACGGAGCAGGGCCTAGTCTTCGCCGTCGGGCGTCAGTGATCGCGAAAACGGACCGCCACCAATGGCACTGAATTCCGCCAAAATCATCGGCGCTTCATTGGGGCGCTCATGCAGGCGGTCCATCACCTGGTCGGAGGCCTGAATCAACCCGTCAATGTAGTTGGCCGCCTTGCAGTCGCGATGGGCAAACTGCATATGCCAATCCTGAAACAATCGAACGGGAATCGAGGTGTCGGCCAACACTTGGATATCGTGATGACGCGGATCTTTACGAATCGAATTCCAGACCCGTTGCAACGGAAGATTGGGGCCCTCGATCCATTGGAAAAACACGCCGCGATCGAACACCAGCACACCGGTTACGCCCTCGGCACGATTGCGCGCACGCGAACCCGCGAGCAGATACAACAAGTCGAGTTCGGTAAACCCAACCGAGGCCTTACTGTGGTAAACGATAGTGGACAACGCGGTCACAAGCACTCCAATTAATCACTGCATGGTTGAGCGTAAGTCCGTTAGTGATGAAATGCAATCGCGTCAAGACCTTTATTGACTAATGTCAGTCGTCACTCGCGTCAATCAATGGCCACCACAGGCCCTGATGCATCACCAGACCAGCGACATGGTCTGGGACAAAATGATGCTCATGAAGCCAAAAAACAGTGTGGAACTCTGCTGAGGAATTGTCTTGGTCAATGCAGGCATAGCGCATCGGGCGCGGTCGCGCTTCTTCAGCGATGACGCGCGGACGCGTCACAAACCGACACCGTAAACGTTCCGGAATCCGGGGAACACGAAAACGAAGCTCTTCGTCGCTTTGATCAAGACAAACGGCGGCACGCAACCGGCCAAGGCATTGTTTAAGGGCAGATCGGTCCTGGTTTGGCCATCGCCACGACAGGGCCCATGCGTCGCTTTCCAACAACACGGCACCGGCCTGCTCCAACGCCGCAAACGTGGGCGTCGTCCAGGCCGAGACACGGAGCTCTGCAAACCGATCGCCGCCAACATCACCGAGCGCAACCGTTGCCGATGCAAGATCTTCAATCAACCAGCGCCGTGCCGCAGCGTGCGCAGCTTGGCTTTTATCGGATTCCAGTACGGCAAGCAACACGCGCGTCGTCGCCTGCATGTGTGGGGCTACCGTCTGCGGCTCCTTCACGTCAGCCTGCTCGGCACGTGGGTATCCCGCGGCGTCAACGCGCTTTTGAGGTGCCTGCTCTAACAGTGCTTCCACGCCCGATAAGATTTCATCGAGCGTTTTTTCCATATCGGAATTCATTACTGCACCCGTTCGCTCGACGACATCGAGGCGTGCTCGGCAGATGAGAGCGTTTCACTGATCTGATCCAGCTGCCGCGCAATGTCAGCCAAAGGCTCTGCTACCGGCTGCGAACGCGGATCAAGCAACACATTGGTGAGGCCATGCTGGGCCTGAGAGAGCCCCACCGCCACCTCACGCCAATCGGATGTATTCACTGATGATGCCGTGCTCTTGGACGACCCACGGCCACCAAGGGCAGCAATCCAGCCAAGCACAACAGAGACCACCGCCACCGCAGCCAACGCCTGGTCGACGCCCACACCGTGGGCACGCCACTCCGACGCCGTCGCGGCCGACAAGACTTGGCCGCTTGCCAGACCGTCCACCACTGCATGCCAGGCCTCGATCAACCAGCCCAAGGCGTGGCTGTCGGATGCCTGACCGCCAAGCGAGAACACGTTCCAATGCGCCGCCAATGGCGTCATGGATGCGGCACCGGCGATCACGGCAAGAGAGAGAAAGAAAATTATTTTTTTCATAATGAAGCCGACATGAAGGCTTGAATCTGCTCGCGACGGAGCGAAGGCGATGATGCATCTGCCGCCAAAACAAAAGACACAGCGTCGGCAGCAATGGCCACCATCACCGGACCCGACTGCGCGACAATCAATGCCAACGCTGGCGCGTCGGCGTGTTGCGCGAATGTGGCGGGTGAGAGTATGCGATCAGGCTCAACCACAAGGGCTGGAAGACCCTCGAGCGAGGCAAGCCCGACCCCGTCACCCAGCCCTAGACTATCGCCGCAGGAGTGAACACGCAGCACATCGGCCTTCGTCATGAAATAACTGCAACCCTTGCGCACAATGCGTAGAGATGCACTGTCCAAGGCACTTATGAGAGCTTCTCCTCGAGGAGCCGTCGCAGACTGCCATTGGGCGCACGCTGAAAATAGGCCCGACGTTCCACCTGATGGCCAGCGAGCACGCTGACCACGACCGGCCAACGGTCCTCCACAAAGAAGATGCCGCCAATCTTATTCATGGGCGCAACCGAGGCGAATTCACTGGCCGCCTTTGCGGCATTGGCCGACCACTCCTCGGGCGTGATCCAATCAACTCGTGGGACCACCACGATCTGCGTCTCGTTGTAGCGCACATAGTGCCGAAGCTTCTGAAGATCTTTGTTGGAGACCGCGAGACATCCGTCAGACGCCTGTGGAGGCCGGACATGAAGGTTTGCAGGAACGCCATGAATCCAAATGCCACTTCCGGTGCGGCCGCTATGGCTATCGAAGGCATTGGGATAATCGAGTGTCATGGCGAACTTGCCGAGAAAACCATCTTTTCGAGGGTCTCGAATCTCGAACTGGACCCGGTAAACACCAAGCGGAGTCTTCTGGTCACCCTCTTTGGCCTTATCTGCGCCCAGCAGCCCGATCGTTGTGTAGAACTCGTCGACCAACACCGGTTTGCCCTGACGGCTGGTGAACACATAGATACGCGACCGGCTGGCATCGGCCAGCAGGATCGGCACTTTTTTGTCAGCGGATTTCGGCATCACCACCAGGTTGCGCGGCAGCCGGCCCGTAGGCGTGACTTCAAGCCGGACGCGGGCCTCCTCGAGAAGATCACGATCTTCGCCGTTAAGCTGGACGGGTTTACCTGCCAGCGCAATCAACGACTGGGCCTGCAGCCAATGCGCAAGCCGAGAACGGGGTTCACTTTTGAGGGCGGTGCTGGCCATCGAGGATGAGTTTTCCATCTGACCAGAGATCAGCGCCTCGGCAGCGCGACGCAACTCCGTGTCGGCTGCGGTGGAGATGAGGGGCACCGCGAGGACGATGCAAAGACATGCGCGGATCCAGGTCCACGCTCGCATCAGCGGCCTTCCTCGCGCAGAATTTTCCAGCCGTCGGACTCTTTGATCCATACCGTGGTTTTCACCGAATTCAATTTCGTGGCTCCCGCCTCGTAACGTTGGCGAAATGTAACCTCGGCGCGGTCTGCCGACAAGGCCTTGACCCGGATGTCGCTTACCTTGACCACAATCTCGCCGGGGCGTGTGACCCGCGGCTTACGATGTGCAGCCCAGGCCTCGCGCGATGGGAACTGCTGGGGCTGAAATTTTTCGGAATAGGCCGCGACATAACGTTTGAAATCTTTGTCGGACCAGGCATCGGCCCAGCCCCGCAATGCCGCCGAGAGTGCCTTCTCGTCATTGCCAGCATCTGCGGTGCGTTCGGCCTTCTCAGATTTGGCGCCCTTTTCGTCCGAGGCCCGCGCGGCCTTTGGCTCGGACTTCGGTTCACCCTTGGTAGTGGCAGCAGTGACACGCGGCGCAACGGGAGGTTCTACGGTAGCGCCCGGACGCGGCTCCACCTGGGCTACGACCACAGGGGGTTCTTTCACGCCTGGCGCAGCACCCTTCAACGCCACCTGACTGGTCGGCGGCTTACGGCCCATGGCCTTGGCATATGAAATTGCCGCCTGCTGACTCAAAATCTCGCGCAGATTCTGAAAGGCCACGCCAGTCTCGCGATTCTTGCTTAACGCATCTTCCAGGACCTCGCGGGCCTGATCCAATCGGCCTACCTGCGCGAGCGCGAGCGCATAGTCGTTGGCCAGCTCGATGTCGTCGGGTCGCTTTTTGGCCCACGGCTCAATCAGTTTGAGGGCGCGTTGCGGATTTTTATCTTTGATTGCTTCAGCCGCCCGTTGGCGGTCGCGAAGCAGCTCCGAAGGAGGCTCCGCAGCAACAGTCGAAACGACACCCGAAACACAGACGGCCACAAGGGCACGGCATAGCCAACGATTTTTCATGGGCGCTAGTTTACTAGGCGTTCAGCGGTAATTTTGGGGCCCTGGCCCGTGGCCCTCCAGACCATCTCCTTGCGGTCATCGCTCTGGTAACTGTCGGAACGGTAGACCTGACGGAACCGAACGGTGATCTCACCCGGTCCGGTCTCCTGAATCTGCTGATCCAAAACCTCGACCGCAATGAAGGACGCCTGCGCCATACGATTGCGCCTTATTCCCAAATGGCGCTCAAGACCAGGAAAGGACGGGTCGTAAAACGCCGAATACGGCTCGGACTGCCGGGCCTGCCAGAGTCGGGCCCACTCCGTCATGGACGCCTCGACCTGCTGCCGCAGGCTAACCTGGGCGGGCGGCTCGGGCGTCTTCGAGGCCACGGTCGCCACTGGGGCGCCCGGGGCCTGCGCCCCAGTGGCCTCCGGCTCCGTGTCAATCCGGCCCATGGCCAGCCAGGCGACTACAGCGAGCCCGACAAGTCCCGCGAGGGGGGCAGCCCAGCGGCGGGCCTGACTGTTGAAGTCCGCACCAAGGCTGGGCAAGAGGGCTGGCGGCGAGGCCTCAAGGCTGGCCAGGCGAGGATTGGGCACCTCCGGTGTGATCCAGTCTTCCTCTCGCCAGGCGGCCGCCACCTGCTGCTCGAGACCAAACTCTCGGGCCACCATGTCAATCGCTTTGCGGCAATACGCCAGTGAGTGAAAGGCGCGGCCACTGCCTGCCTCAATGTCGATCAAATGATTTTTCGCGACACCGGTTTTTTTAGCCAAAAGATCCAGATCCATGCCCCGCTCGGTGCGGGCGTGTTTGAGAAGCTCTGGGATCGAGGAGAAATCAGGCATTTGAGTGTTGTTGTCGCCAGACGGTCTGGCCACCGCTCACTTTATCAATTTCTTGAAGAATCGCCTCATGGGCCGCGCGCTCCTGATCGGATGCCCGTCGCACCACAATCATCGTGGGATCAATCGCAAATGAGGGGTCCGCCTCGAGGTCGTCATCGGCGGCCATGGCAAGCGACTCCTGGCCGCGGGTCATCGCCATGTAGACATCGGCCAGCAGCCGGGCGTCTAAGAGCGCCCCGTGCAAGACACGGTGATCGTTGGATATCGAATACCTCTGGCATAGCGCATCGAGTGAGTTGCGCTGACCGGGGTGACGCTCTCGGGCCTGGGCAAGAGAATCAATAATGCTGGACACATGCGACTCCAATGGAGTCCGGCCCAGACGCTTTAACTCACTGTTTAAAAAACCACGATCGAACTCGGCGTTGTGGATCACCAGATGCGCATCGCAAACAAACTCAAGAAACGCATCCACGACCTCTTCGAATCGTGGCTTGTCGCGCAGCTGATCGAGCGTGAGTCCGTGGACCTGGGTTGCCCCCTCATCAACCTCGCGCTCAGGATTCAAGTAGGTGTGAAATACACGCTCGGTCACCCGCCGATCAATGCACTCAATGCAGCCAATCTCAATCAGTCGATGGCCTTCTTCCACCCGCAATCCGGTGGTCTCTGTATCAAGCATGACCAATCGCATGGGATTCTTTCTTTCGTAACCGTTCAAACCAGACAATGACAGAGGGCAATACAAATAAGGTCAGCACAGTGCCAAGGGTCATACCACCCACAATGACCCACCCGATCTGGGCGCGGCTCTCGGCACCGGCGCCACGGGCCAACGCCAAGGGCACTGCGCCCAACACCATCGCACCCGTGGTCATCAGAATCGGCCGAAGCCTCAAGACCGCAGCATCCACCACAGACTCACGCAAGGCCCGGCCCTGAGAGCGCAGCTGATGCGTAAATTCAACGATCAGAATGCCATGCTTGGTAATGAGCCCGACCAATGTGATCAGTCCTATCTGGCTGTACACATTCAGCGTACCGCCCGTGAGCAACAGAGCCAAAAGAGCACCGGTGATCGACAACGGCACCGTAAGCATAATCATGAACGGGTAACGGAACGACTCAAATTGGGCAGCCAGTACCAAGTAAATAAACAACAATGCGAGGGCAAAGGTTACCCCAAGGCTTCCCGACGCCCGCACGAACTCGCGCATGGAGCCGGAGAGATCGGTGGCATAACCGGCCGTCAAGTGGCGGTCTGCAGAGGCCTGCAAAAAGTCCAGGGCCTGGCCCTGGGTGTACCCCGGCGCAAGATTTGCGGTGATCGTAATGGAGCGGCGCTGGCCAAAGTGATTAAGCTGCCGCGGGGCAATCGACTCCTTGACCGTCACCAAGGCTGACAACGGCACCATCTGACCCACACGATTGCGGACAAAAATTTTGTTGATGTCGTCGGGCGTATTACGAGACTCTGCATCAACCTGAACAATCACGTCGTACTGATCACCCTCCCGCTTAAACCGGGTCACTTGTCGGCCACCCATCATCGTCTCCACGGCGCGTCCAATGGCCTCAATCGCAACGCCCGTGTCCGCGGCACGCTCGCGGTTGACGGTGATCGACAACTCCGGTTTGTTTAATCGGAGGTCTGTGTCCACACCAATGAACCCGGGGTTCTTCGCAGCATCGGCCACGATCAGCCCCACCGTGCGGCCCATCTCGGCGTACGAATCCGAGGAGGTCACCACGAATCCAACCGGCCGCTCACGCACCGACTGACCCAACGAGGGCGGTGCGTTCGGAAATGCCAAGACCCCTGGAATCGCCGCCATCTTGGGCTGAATCTCTTTGATGATCTCAAGCGTGCGGCGATCGCGGTCTGACCAATCCACAGTGCGTAAAAACGCCACCGCCTGATCGACCGTGGGACTACCCGAAACCACGAATACGCGATCGATCTCGGGCACGCTGCGGGCAATATCTTCGATGCGCCGAGCATTGGACTCGGTGTACTCCAACGATGCGCCGTCGGGCCCGCTGATCGCCGTAAATATTGTGCCCCGATCTTCGATCGGCGAGAGCTCCTGCTTCATCAGACCAAAGAGACCCACACTGGCCAGCGCAAACACCAGAAACACGGATGCCACCCATCTGCCGTGATCCAGCGACCAGATCAACGACGATCGATAGCCATCCGTCAGGCGATTCAGAAATCGCTCAATACGCTCGTACATTGGCCCATGCCGGTTTTCATGGCGCAGGAGCCGAGAACACATCATGGGCGAGAGCGTGAGTGCCACAAAGCCTGACACGATGACTGCGCCCGCCAGGGTCAGTGCGAATTCCACAAACAGCCGTCCCACGCGGCCGGTCGTGAAAGCTACGGGCGCATATACGGCCGCAAGCGTGAGGGTCATGGCCACCACGGCGAAGCCGATCTCGCGTGCGCCCTGGACTGCCGCCTGGATGGGCTTCATACCCTCTTCGATATGGCGATAAATATTTTCCAGCACCACAATCGCATCGTCGACGACCAGGCCAATGGCCAGCACCAGGGCCAGAAGCGTCAAGGTATTCACCGAGAATCCGGCTACCCACATGATGGTGAAGGCGCCGATCAAGGACACCGGTATGGTGACCAGCGGAATCAAGGCGGCCCGCACAGAACGAAGGAAGAAAAAGATCACCAACGCCACCAGCACAATGGCCTCGATGATGGTCATGAAGACCGCAGAGATGGAACGCTCGATGAACACCGTGGAGTCATAGCTGACGGTGACCTGCACGCCCTCCGACTTTAATTCTTCATTGAGTCTTGGCACCAACGCACGCACGCCCTGGGCAAGCGTTAAAGGATTGGCGGTTGCCTGCCGAATCACCCCCAGCGCTACCGCACTCTCACCGTTAAACCGGACACTGCTGCGCACGCTTGCCGCATCAAGCTGTACCCGCCCGATATCGCGAATGCGCACGGGATAACCAGCGGTCTGCTTGACCACGATGTCGCCAAATTCCCGCTCGGTATTGAGATCGGTTCGGGCCGTGACCGTGAACTCACGCTGCTGACTCTCCACCCGGCCGGCAGGAAGTTCAATGTTTTGCTGCCCAATGGCAGCCTCGACATCGGCGGGCGTCAGGCCATAGGCCGCCAGTCGGTCGCGGTCAATCCAGACCCGCATCGCATATTTACGCTCGCCATTGATCCGCACATCCGCTGCGCCCGGCAAGACCTGAAGACGTGGTTTCACGATGCGATTGGCGATATCGCTGACATCGAGGGCCGATCGCGTTGCGCTGGAAAACGCAAGCCACAAAATAGGATTGGCATCGGCCTCGACCTTGGCAATCACAGGTTCATCGACCGTTTTGGGCAGCCGCGCCCGAACCCGTGAGACCCGATCACGCACATCGGCGGCGGCGGCATCGGCATCTTTCTCAAGCCGAAATGTGATGGTGATTTGCGATTGCTCTGCGCGCGAAATCGACGTGATCACATCCACTGCGTCAATGCCCGCGAGGGAGTCCTCGAGCGGCTTGGTGACCTGTGTCTCGATGACCTCGGCCGATGCGCCGGCGTAAGCCGTGCTGACCGTAACAACTGGCGTATCAATACGCGGATACTCGCGTACCGACAACCGTGTGTACGACACCGCACCAATCAACACTACGATCAACGACAGGACGGTGGCAAACACCGGCCTCTGGATGCAAATCTCAGAGATCCGCATTGGCCACTTTTACGGGCACGTTGTTGCCCCGAATCTTGATCTGCCCAGCAGTGACCACCTGATCGCCCAGGGCCAGACCCGAACGCACCTCGACCATCGCCTTGTTGTTGATCTGCGTGCGTAGCCCCACCTGCACGGGGGTGTTCACGGCGTTGCCCTCAACGACCTTGAATACAAAGAGTCTTCCCTGTGCTGTGACCAATGCCTCTTCAGGAACGGCCAAGGCCTGCTGACGCGTCTCCAGCACCAGACGCGCACGCATGAACATTCCCGGCTTGAGCCGCTTGCCAGCATCCCGAAGCTCAGCCCGCAGCAGCAGCGAGCGGCCGTCTTTGTCCACCGCTGCATCAATAGCCGTGACACGGGCAGGAAAGGAGGCCCCAGGAAACGCATCCGATGCAAGGTTGACATTTTGTCCGACGCGCAGCCGACCAAAAATCAGCTCTGGCACCCGAAAATCGACCTTCATGGATCGCGTGTCTTCAATGTTGACGAGCTCAACGCCTTCTTTGATGTAGTCGCCAACGCTCACCTGGCGAATTCCAACCACGCCCGCGAACGGGGCCCGCAAGGTCATTTTGTCGAGCGTGGCCTGCGCAAGGGCCAGCCGGGCCTGCGCAATCTGCTCCGAGGCCTTGGCATCGTCCAGAGCAGCCGCCGAAAGAAATTTTTTATCAAACAAGTCTTGCGTGCGTTTTAATTTTGCGACCGCAAGGTCGCGTTCAGCCCGCGCCTGCTGAACCTGGGCCTGAGGAATGCTAGCGTCGAGCACGATCAGTTCATCGCCTTGCTCAACGCGCGCACCGTCTGAGAATGAAATGCGCGCAATGCGGCCCGAGAGTTCGGATTTCAGCACCACCGATTCAGCGGCTCGTAATGTGCCCACCGCCGTGACCGCCTCCTCGATGTCGGTCGCCTGGACGCGCACGGCCTCCACCACCACAGGCCCAGCTGCAGACCGGGGTACAGGCTGTTGCTGCTGATTGAGCACCACGCCAATGACACTGGCCGCCACAAGGCCGGCCACCACCAGCGCTACAGTGACGAAACGACGCTTACCCACAGAAGGAAACACCATTCAACGACCTTCAATCCTGAGAGGAACCACCCGCTAGCGTAATCGATTCGACCCCTCGATTTGCCAGAGCGTCCGCATGCTCATTTCCGGGATGTCCCTGATGCCCGCGCACCCACTGCCAGCCGACCTGATGGCGCGCGAGTTCCTGATCCAAGCGTTGCCAGAGATCCTGATTCGCCACTGGCTTGCCGGCAGCAGTCTTCCACTGTTTTCGCTTCCAGCCGGCCATCCACTCTTGAACGCCCTTTTGGACATACTGAGAATCGGTGACGACCGTGACATGGCATGGCCGTGTCAATGCGCGCAATGCCTCAATCACGGCCGTGAGCTCCATACGATTGTTGGTCGTATTTGGCTCGCCCCCAAACAGCTCACGTTTTGATGCGCCGTATTCCAAAACCGCACCCCAGCCACCGGGGCCTGGATTGCCTTTGCAGGCGCCATCGGTGTGAATGATGACCATCGCAGGATTGTCGCGCTCAGCCATTGGCCGGACCCTGTGATGGATGCGAACACTGGGGCGGAGCCGTGATTCCCACCGAGGATGAGGTCACCGCAGTGCGGCCACGTACAACCGCACGCGACTCTTTCCAGCCGGGACCGATCAACTGCATGTGATGCACACGTTTCACCGCCATCAAAAAATACACACCGCCAGCCATGGGCCACCATCGACGCCCAGCAGGATCCATCCACCCCAGTCGCTTGAGCCAGCGCTCCGAGTCCACTGGCGGAAAATACGCACCACAGGCGCTTGCCCCTCCAGCGCCGAGATCAAAGTTCAAAAGTTTGAGCCAGTCCTTCACCCGAGGCAGAGAGATCCAATGATGCCCTGAGGGCGGGAAACGATTGACCGATCGCGAGGCGCGGCGCAGACGCCAGGCACTCCAAGGATTGAATCCAAGAATCACAATACGGCCCTCGGGCAGCAAAACACGCTGCGCCTCACGGAGTAAATGGTGCGGATCAGCGCTTACCTCGAGCGCATGGGCCAGGACCAGAAGGTCAAGGCTCTCGGTTTGTATCGGCAAATCCTGCAAACCGGAGACCATCTCGGACGGTCGGCTCAGATCGGGGGTATCCTCCGAAGCGAGAAAGGTCTCGTCGACCATGGGCGACTGTGGCCAAACCACGCGGGTCCGACACTGCATGCGATTGCAGCGCAAGGCGTCCAAGGGCGGCGGGGCGATCTGCATGGCATGGACTCCAAACACATCCGCAAGGGTCGTGTCCAACCAGGCCTGCTCCTCGGCAACCAGCCGGTGACCGAGGGGCGTCTGTTGCCAGATCGTCCAGTCGGAGAAAGGGTTAAGCAATGGTGGAAGCGGTCGCTGCATTTCAGGACAACTATATCTGGATGATCCAAAACCACGGGGCAAAGACCGTGGCCGTGGTGGACCCGGGGGATGCGGGGCCTGTGATTGCCGCGCTCGAGCATAAGGGTCTCCGGCTCACCACGATTCTTGTGACCCACCACCATGCCGATCACACCGGGGGGATCGACGAGCTCATGGCCTATGCCTATGCCAAAACGCCCGATCAACCAGTAAGCGTCATTGCGCCACGCGACGAATCCATCGCGGGCGCCCATGTCCATGTGGTCGATGGCGACGAGGTGATGATCGATGATCAGCAGATTCGTCTGCATGTCATGGCGGTGCCCGGCCACACCCGTGGCCATGTGGCGTATTTCACACAGGACCCGGTCGATGCATCGGGCGCCCCATCGTTGTTTTGCGGTGACACCCTGTTTGCGGGAGGCTGTGGACGGCTGTTTGAAGGCACTGCGGATCAGATGTGGCGCTCATTGCAACGGCTAGCCGCATTGCCCGGGACAACACAGGTCTACTGTGCACACGAGTACACGCTAGCGAATCTGAACTTTGCCCAGCATGCATTTCCAGAGCATGCGGGCATCCGGGCACGGCTGACAACGGTCAAGGCAATGCGGGCCCAAGGCATCATGACCGTGCCGAGCTCTATCGACCTTGAGCGTCAGACCAACCCATTTCTGCTGTGCACCGACGCAAAGGAATTTGCGGCACTGCGGGAGCGTAAAGACCAGTTTCGGGGATAATCCCCGACCATGCGACTGCTTTTGCAATCGCGCCGTGCGCTTTATGCCGCCACGATCGTCGTGATCTCGGGGTGTGCCAGCACGGTGCCGATGCCCCCCTCTTCCACCAGTGCGCCCCGGCCCGATGCCCCGCGCGATGTCGCGCGATCATCGCCCACCGGTACGTCGCGTCCGGGCACTTCCGCCCAGGTTCGTGCCGCCGAAGCAACAAAAGCCCAAGCTTCACCGCTGATTCTGGAGACGCCCCGATTCGCCAACCTGATCGACCGCATTCAGTCAGGCTTCGCGATGCCGGAGCTTGACACCCCGCTGGTCGGCCAACACGAACGTTGGATCGCCCGCAACCCAGAGTACCTTCAACGAGTATTCGATCGCGGCGGCAAATACTTGTTTCACATCGTTGAGGAACTCGAGGCCCGCAACATGCCCACCGAGTTAGCCCTGCTGCCGATTGTGGAGAGCGCATTTAACCCCCAAGCCCTCTCACGGGCCAAGGCCGCTGGCCTGTGGCAATTTATTCCTTCGACCGGACGCATCTTTGATCTAGAACAGAACTGGTGGACCGACCAACGCCGTGACGTGATCGAATCGACGCGGGCAGCACTCGACTACCTGCAAAAGCTCTACGAACTGCAAGACAACGACTGGTTCTTGGCGTTGGCCAGCTACAACTGGGGCGAAGGTGCGGTCATGCGGGCACGCAAGCAAAATGCGCGGCGCAAGAAGCCGACGGGCTACCTCGATCTGAAAATGCCCAAGGAGACGCGCAACTACGTTCCGAAATTGATTGCATTACGCAATGTGCTGGCCTCACCGGGAAAGTTCGGCATCACCCTGCCCACGATCCCAAACAAACCCTTTTTCATCGCGATCGATAAAGAGCAGTCGATTGATCTCTCGCTCGCTGCCAAATTTGCCAACTTAAGCGTGCAGGAATTTGTCGAACTCAATCCCTCGCACCATCGCCCCGTCATCAGTGCCAGTCGAACCAACCGCATCATTCTGCCGGCAGATCGCGCCGACGCATTTCAACGTGCGCTGGCAGCCCATGTGGCCCAGGGCCAGCCCCTGGTCACCTGGAAGCCCTACACGCTAAAACCCTCGGAGACCCTGGCGTCGCTGGCGCGGCGGGCGGGCGTCACCACTGACGATCTGATCAAAGCCAATAGCCTGAAACGCAACGCACAGCCACTACCGGGTACCGTGCTCCTTGCGCCCATTGCGGCACAAGACGATGAACCGCACATTGAAACCACCCTGGCCAAATTCACCGGATCCAAAGTGATTGAGAAGGAACGTCTCAACGCGGTCTATCACCGCGTGACCAAACGCGATACGCTGGCAAAAATTGCAAAACGGTACGGTGTAACGCAGGCCCAGATTCGACGGCTCAACAAAATGGATGCAGACACTGGCATTACGCCAGGTCAGCGGCTGCTGGTCCGCGGGGCATTGACTCAGACCGTGATCACCGATGAACGCGGCAAGCGAACCGTGGTTGCATCTGCAGCAGACGATCCGCCGAGTCCGCCAACGAAAGCGTCAAAGGCCAAGTCGGCACCTTCAGAAGCCAAATCCAAAGCGGCCGAGAAGAAGAAACCGGCCCAAAAAAAATCGGCGGATAAAGCAGCCGCCGACACGTCCAGTTCAGTAAAAAAGTAGCGGACTATGCAATCACGCGTGGCGGAATGGCCATGCGAATACGACGCGAGAACTCGGCCAGCGCAGCGATGCCGGATGCCTCCGCCTTCGCACACCACGCCTGAAGTCCACTCACGGCCTGCTCTACGGAGAGGTTGCGGCGGGCCCAGAGCGTTTCGAATTCTTTTCGAAGCTCTGTCCACTTCTCTAGCACCGCGGATGGGCCATGGCGTGCGTCTTTTTTGAAGGCCTTGGCCAGTGTGGCCATAAGCTCATATTTGTGCGAGATGACCGCTGCAACGGTGTCGGCATCGATGCGATCGCGGGCCGGGTCAATCGTCAGCCCAGGAGGCAGTGCACGGGGCTTGGCCAAGCCCACCATGGAGAGCAGACGAATGTAAAGCCAGCCGATGTCGAACTCGTACCATTTTGAGGACAGCTTCGGCGATGTGGCGAAGGTGTGGTGGTTGTTGTGCAGCTCTTCACCGCCGATCAGAATGCCCCACGGCGAGATGTTCGTGCTGGTATCCGGGCTGTTGAAATTGCGGTAACCCCAAAAATGGCCAATGCCATTGATCACACCGGCTGCCAAAAACGGGATCCATGCCATCTGAATTGCCCAGACCGTGGCACCGACCACGCCAAACAGCAACACATCAGCGATCAGGAGCAGCGAAACACCAAGAACACTGTGCTTGGAATACACATGGCGCTCGACCCAGTCATCGGGTGTGCCATGCCCATACCGCTCGACCAGCTCACGGTCTGCCGCAGCCTCGCGGTAGAGCTCGGCACCGCGCCACAAGACGGTGGAAATGCCTTTGGTCTGTGGGCTGTGCGGATCGTCTTCCGTCTCGCACTTGGCGTGATGTTTACGGTGAATCGCTGCCCACTGCTTGGTGACCATTCCGGTGGACATCCAGAGCCAGAATCGCAGAGGATGCGAGACCAACGGGTGCAGTTCAAGGGCCCGGTGGGCTTGGCAACGGTGAAGATAGACCGTTACGCCGATGATCGTGATATGGGTCGTAACCAGGGTAAAGGCCACGATTGCCGGCCATTCCCAGCCGGTCAGTCCCACCCGAACAACATCCCATAGAGCTGCCACAAGGCTTCCGAATTCAGTATCCAAACACCGACTCCCTCGATTTTTTAATAACTAGGGATTATCCCACCCCCTGCCCATAAAGGCTAGGTTTGACCCCGCACCATCACAGCGGCAAAAAAGCCGTCGGTCCCGCTCCGGTGCGGCCAGAGCCGCAGATCCCCTTGTTCGGTAAAGGCCTTCCAAGCTTGCGGAAGATCAACACGCTGCCCAATCAGCACCCGATCTGCGGGCTGCCTTGTGAACGCCGGGTGGGACCCAAGAAACGCATCCACCACCTGCTCGGTCTCCTCGGCCAGAGGGCTGCAAGTGGCATACACCAAGCGGCCGCCCGGCTTCACCAGGCCACTTGCTGCCGACAGAATGTCGCGTTGCTGCTCGGTTAGGCGGGCGACACGCTCTGGTGTCATGCGCCACTTCAGATCAGGGTTGCGTCTCAGAGTGCCCAGTCCGCTGCACGGTGCATCCACCAAGACAGCGTCGGCCTTGGATGCGAGTCGCTTGACACGGTCATCGGCCATACCCGAG